>VOFK01003400.1_pt1 | contig 21202 bp, 20 predicted proteins | sample 5384121 | NCBI WGS metagenome assembly VOFK01 (sample SAMN12384730, study PRJNA508395) | human gut metagenome | isolation source: healthy gut J | host: Homo sapiens | reverse complement strand
ATTACGTATTGTCATGGAGCGGTGGTGGCAAGATCACTTCACCTGGCAAAAACGACGGCAGTGATGTTGTGATCGATGGAGCGGCCATAGAGCAACGGCTCGGGAAGCCCTGACCGTGCCTGCTCATGCGCTTGATTCTTTGATACCGGATGCTCATGCGATAACTTTATTGGGGAGCTGTGCCCCGCCGGCGATGCCATGCCCTGCTGCGGCATCTCCGCACCGAGGGACACGCCGCTGCTGGAGTTGATGTTGGACGGCAGTGGGCCACCACCACCCCGGCCCGGCGGATGGCGGCGCACTCCCGGGCGTCGGAGTGGACGCAGTGGGCCATCACCGTGTGGTCCTTCCAAAGGCCGTATTTGTCATAGGTCTCCCAATACTGGGCGCAGTCCGGGTGCAGCTCCTTCACCCAGGCGATCTCCCCCCTGTTTTCCGACAGATGGGACTGGACATACAGCCCCCGGTCCCGGGCGATGCGGCCCAGGGCGGCCATCAGCTTATTGGAACAGCTGGGGTGAAGCGGGGTGAGGATGGGCCTGACGTGCTCAAAATGGCAGCCGTCCAGCCAGCGCAGGGTCTCGGAGACGGACTCCTCCGTGGTCTCCTGGAGAATGCCGGGCAGGGCGTTGCGGTCCATATTCACCTTGCCCACATAGCCCGTGACCCCGGCCCGCTCCAGCTCCTCCATGAGGATCCAGGTGGCCTCGGTGTGCAGGGAGGAGAACATGCACACCCGGGTGGTGCCGTTGGTGATCAGGTCGGAGGCCAGGCGGCGATAGGTCCGGCGGGCAAAGTCCGGGTCTGCGAACCGGGCCTCGGTGCGGAAGGTGTAGGTATTCAGCCAGTCCAGCAGGGGCAGGTCCATGCCCATGCCCAGCATGGGATACTGGGGCGCGTGGAGGTGCATATCCACAAAGGACTGCATGATGAGCCGGTCGCCGTAGTCCGTTATGGGGGCGGAGGCCAGGGCCTGGGGCAGCGCGTCATAGACCCCCTGCACCACGCCGTCCTCCAGCACCAGATAGCCGTGCTCCCGGATATCCAGCTCCCCCAGCCGGGGGGCCTGGATGATGTTGCCGCGTAAAACCTGTGTCATACCGCATCGCTCCTTCAGAAAAAAATAAATGGGCGCCCCGCCGGTTCACCGGCAGAGCACCCATAGCAGGGCCGTGGGCGGCCCCGTAGAAACGCCTTGCACCATATCCGCAAGGCTATATGAGCTTCCGTATGCTATGCCCTGAGTATAGCACACTCAGGGGCGATTGGCAAGGCTTTCATTCCCGATGATGTCCACCACCTCGCCGATGTACATCCGGTGGACCGGCTCGTCCCGGTAAAAGAGGTCCTGAACGTCCTGGGGGATCTGGTCCAGGGCGAAGTCCTGGCAATAGAGCTTGCGGCAGACCAGGGTGGTCTCCGCCTGGCGGAAGGTGATGCCCTGGGGCAGGAACTCCGGCGTCAGGCCCGCCGCCGCCACCTTGTCGCCGTCCCGGCCGGAGGTGCTGCCCAGCAGGGACAGGGCCCGGCGCTGCGCCTCAGGGTAAAAGCTGACGGTGAAATAGTCGCTTTGCTCCATAAATTCAAAGGTATAGCGGTTCTTTTTCACATACACGGTGGCCACCGGCCGTCTCCACAGGGTGCCCAGACCGCCCCAGCTGATGGTCATGGTGTTGTAATGCTCCGGGGTCCCCGCCGTGACCAGGCCCACTGCTTGTCGAATTTCCGGAATACGTCCGCTTCCAGGTGCATCATACCGGCACGCTCCTTATTATAAAGTAAGGCCATTGTATCACACCCCGCCCCCCGGGGCAAGATGGAGATTTTTTCAGCAAGACGATGAGAGCATCACCAGTAGACCACCTGTAGGGGCCGGGTTCTACCCGGCCCAAAAGCAGCGGAATGGCGGGCGATGCCAAAAGACGCCGGAGGAGACCTCCGGCGTCTTTTTTTGCGCAAACGGCACAATATATTATTCAATTGAGATAATATAGTAATACACAGGCTGGCCGCCGGGGAGCATGGACACCTCCGCCTCCGGGCAGGCATCCGCAAAGCGCTGCTCGGCCCGCTGGGCGTCCTCCTGGGTGACGCCGTCGCCATAGAACACGGTGATGAACTCCGCGCCCTTGTCCGCCGCCAGAGCCGCCAGCTGATCCAGCAGGGTCTCCAGCTTCTGATCCGTGCCGAACAGCTTCCCGTCCGTCAGGGCCAGATAGTCCCCGGCGCTGATGGCAAAGCCGTCGAAATCGGAGTTCCGGGCGGCATAGGTCACCTGGGCGGTGACCACGTTCTCCGCCGCCTCCGTCATGGCCGCCAGGATCACCTGGGGGTCGGCCTCCTCCGGGTCCACCGCCATCATGGCGGAGATCCCCTGGGGCACGGTGGCGGTGGGCACCACGATGACCTGCTTTTCCGTCAGGCCCACGCACTGCTGGGCGGCCATGATGATGTTCTTGTTGTTGGGCAGCACGAACACCACCTCGCTGGGGGTGCGGTTCACCTCCCGCAGAATGGCCTCCGTAGAGGGGTTCATGGTCTGGCCGCCGGATACCACCCGGTCCACGCCCAGATCCCGGAAGGCCGCCGCCAGTCCGTCTCCGGCGCATACCGCCAGAAAGCCGTAGCGCTTCTCCGGGGCGGCCACGCCGCCCTCCATGGCCTCCAGCTCCTCCTCCACGGCGTCCAGGTCGTCGGTGCTCTGGGCCTGCTTGCCGGCCGCCAGCTCCTCCGCCTGGGTGCGCATATTTTCGATCTTGGCCAGCTCCAGGGTGCCGTATTTGGCGGCCTCCGTCAGGGCCTGGCCGGGGATATCCGTGTGCACATGGACCTTGAAGGCCTCGTCGTCCTCGCCGATGACCAGGCTGTCGCCGATGCCGTCCAGATACGCCCGGAAGGGCTCAATGGACACGCCCTCCTTCTTGCGCACGATGAACACCGTGTCATAGGTAAAGGTGATGTCCTCCAGGCTCAGGGCGCCGAAATCCGCCTTATCCTGGGCCTTTTCGTCCTCCTCCACCTGGGGCAGCTCCTCGCCCCGCAGGGCCCGCAGCATACCGTCCAGAATGATGAGGTAGCCCTTGCCTCCGGCGTCCACCACCCCGGCCTTTTTCAGCACCGGGTTCATGTCGATGGTCTGGGCCAGGGTCTCCTGCCCGGCCAGAATGGCCTGCTCCAGCACGTATTCGGCGCTGGGATTCTCCTGGGCGGCCTGGGCGGCCCGGGCGGCGGCCAGCCGGGACACGGTCAGCACCGTTCCCTCGGCGGGCTTCATCACCGCGCCATAGGCGGTGGCCACGCCCTCGCCCATGGCGGCGGCCAGGGCCGGGCCGTCCATCTCCACCAGGCCCTTGGCGGACTTGGAAATGCCCCGGAACAGCAGGGACAAAATCACACCGGAGTTCCCCCGGGCGCCCCGCAGCAGAGCCCCTGCGGTGATCTTTGCCGCCTCGCCGACGGTGGCGGGCTCGGACTTTTTCAGCTCGTTGACGGCGGTCTGGATGGTCAGGCTCATGTTGGTGCCGGTGTCGCCGTCGGGCACCGGGAACACGTTCAGATCGTTGATGGCCTGCTTCTGCTGGGCGACACAGGCAGCGCCGAAGGCGATCATCTGCTTGAAGGCGCTGCCGCTGATTCTATCTGTCATCTCTTTGTTACTCCTTTGGCCGGGTGCTTACACGGTAACGGAGTCCACGCACACGTTGATCTCGCGGACCTCCACCCCGGTATTCTTGGTGACCACATACTTGACCTCGCTCATGATGGAGCGGCAGACCGTGGCAATATTGACGCCGTTTTCCACAACGATGTGCAGCTCGATGGAAACGGTGCCGTCCTCGTTATAGGTGACCTTTACGCCCTTGCTCATGGCTTCCCGGCGCAGCAGGTGCACCAAGCCGTCCGTCATGCTGCGGTAGGCCATGCCCTTGACGCCGAAGCAGTTGGTGGCTGCCGCGCCGGTGATGGTGGTGAATACCGCGCTGCTGATGGTGATCTCGCCCTGACCGGTTTGAACCTTAATCATAGCTAACTTCCTTTCTATAGACTGCCGCAGGTATGCGGCATAAGCACAATAATATAGGGTATTATATACTATTTGTCCGGCAATAACAAGCAGAATATTTTAAACAAATCTGCCGATTTCCGTAACATTTTCTTAACATTTGACCAAACAAAGACCATTCCGCCCTGAAAATACGCCCTCTGTGCTATTTCCCGACACTTTTTCGTCCGCCGCCCGGCTACAATAGGGGGCAAAGGAGGGCTTGTCCATGAAACTTCTGCCACTGCCCCGGGAGAAACGGCGGCTGCTTGAACCCCTGGGCCGGGCGGCCCTGACCTGCCTGCTGACGGCCGGCTCCTTCGGGGGCCTGTGCGCCCCGCTGCCTCTGGCCATCACGGCGGCGGCCGGGCCGGGACTGCCGGGCCTGTGCTGCGTGCTGGGCTGCGGACTGGGGGCGTTTCTGTTTCTGCCGTTTCAGGCGGGTCTGCGGCAGCTGGCGGCGGCCATTCTGATCTTTTCCGGCAGCATCGCCTTTTTCGACACGAAATTTTTCCCCCGGCGGTTTTTCCGGCCGGGTCTTGCGGCGGCGCTGCTGCTTCTGGTGCAGTCGGCCTATCTCATCGCCCGGCCCATCCGGCTGTGGGCCCTGTGCGTGTTCTGCATGGGCCTCACCGCCGCGGTCACGGACCTGCTGCTGCGCCGCCGGGACCGGCTGCCCCTGCTGCTGGCGGCGGGGCTGTGCCTTTCGGCGGGGGCTTTCCGGATTGTCGGAATATCGGTCGGAATGTGCCTGACGTGCGCTTTTCTGATGCGCAGCGTCCGGCAGATGGAACCGGCCCGGGGGGCTGCCTGGGGGGCCGCCATGGGGCTGTGCCTGGGTCTGCTGGGGGATGAGCCGGACCTGGCGCCTATGGCGGTGCTGGGCCTTTCCTGCGCCGCTTTGTCCCGGGTGCGTTCCGCCCCTGTCCCGGTGTGTATCGGGACATTCTGGGCCATTGGCGGGGGCTGTACTCTGCTGTTCGGGACGGAAGAGCCGCTTTATCGGATGATTGAGCTGTTTTCGGGCGGAATTTTGTCCCTGCTGCCGCTGCCCCGGCTGAGTCTGCCGCCGGAGAAAAAACGGGTCCAGCCGGAAAAGCCGCCCCGGCCGGACCGCCTGGCCAAGCCCGCCGCCGCCCTGCGGGACCTGTACGACAGCTTCTTCCGGGGCACCGCTCCGGAGAAGCCGGAGAATCCATCGGTGGTATTTGACCGGGCGGCGGAGCAGGTGTGCCGCCGGTGCATCCTGCGGGATACCTGCTGGCGGCAGAATTACAGCGCCACCTACAACGCCTTCAATGACGCCTGTCCCCGGCTTTTGCAGCGGGGAGAGGCCCAGGCCGGGGATTTCCCCCTGTATTTCACCTCCCGGTGCGTCCACTTGTCGGATTTTGTGGGGGCGGTGAATGTGGAGCTGCGGTCCTATCTGCTGCGGCAGCAGTACCACCGGCGGCTGTCGGAGGTCCGGGACCAGGCCCGGGAGCAATATGCCCAGCTGGGGGATATGCTGGCCTCCGCCGGTCCGGCGGTGCCTGCCGGAGCCCAGGCCATGGGCTATGGGGTGGCCTCGTCCCTGCGGCCCCGGCAGGGCCAGAGCGTCTGCGGCGACCAGCTGGATACCTTCGAGGTGGGGGACACCGTGTATCTGCTGCTGTCCGACGGCATGGGCAGCGGCGAGGCCGCCCACCGGGAGGCGGCCATGACCGTCCGGCTGCTGCGGCAGTTTCTGGAGGCGGGCATCGAGCCGGGCCCGGCTCTGAAAACCCTGAACACCGCCCTGTCCCTGCGGGGAGAGAGCGGCGGAGGCTTCACCACCATTGACCTGCTGGCCCTGCAGCGGGCCAGCGGACAGGCCGCCCTCTATAAATACGGGGCCGCTCCGTCCTATCTCAAGCGCAGCGGCAGCGTCAGCCGCTATACCGGCCAGTCCCTGCCTGCCGGGCTGCAGGCCGTCCGGGAGGCCCCGGAGTGCACCCGCTTGCAGCTGACCGCCGGGAGCTTCTTCGTGATGGTCTCCGACGGCATCGCCGACGCCGGAAATGATGAGTGGCTGCAAAATCTGCTGGCCGGATGGAGCGGCCGGGACGCCAACGCCCTGGTGTCGCTGATCCTGACGGAATCCCGGGGCCGCAAGGGGCTGGAGGACGACTGCGCCGTGCTGGTGCTGCACCTGTCCTCCGGCGAAAAAAAGCCGGTGTAAGGGGGTATATTCCCCTATGTGGCGGGCATACTGAAGCTGTCAAACGAAATCGCAACAGAGGAGGGCATAACTCTTGGTAAAAGGACTTTCCCGCCGGGTCATCGTGGTGGATTCCCCGGACCCGCATATTTTCGAACAGGCCATTTTCATTGTGCGCAACGACGCAGCCGTGGGCAGCGGAGGGGTCACCTCCCAGCAGGTGGTGGACCAGGCCATCCGCATTGCCAAGGATTATGCCCGGACCCACGGCGCACCGCCCCGGCGGCGGCTGCGTATGTCCCCGTGGCTGGCGGCCCTGTTGGGGGGCGCGGCCATCGGCGCGGTGTGGCTGCTGGCAATGCTGCTGTAATATTGCTTTTTTCTTACCATTTTTCTCCTCACTTGAGGGCGGACAGACCATCTGTCCGCCCTCCCTTTTTGCGCGGGTGGCTGGCGGCGGGACAGTGGGCAGACATGGGCCCCGCCCTACGAGTGTTCTATCGGTAGACATTTTCGTAGGCCCGCTGCCCTCAGCGGGCCGCGTCAACCCGGCAGGTTTGGGCGGACAGGGTCGTCCGCCCCTACAGGCCCTCTCAGTCGGCTGCGCCGACAGCTCTCCCAGAGGGAGAGCCAAGGCGCGGGGTATAAAAAGGCCGTCCGGCAGGTGCCGGACGGCCTTTTGGCGTGTTCAATTATTCTCCGTAATGGACGTGGAGCAGCTCATGGCAGCGGTCGGGACCGTAGTCCTCCAGCAGGCGGGTGACGATGGGGTTCTTCTCCGCCCGCTTGAACATGGCGGAGGAGTCCGCCTCGTACAGGCCCGCGCCCCGGCGCTTCTTGGCCGCCGTCAGGCCATAGGGCTGACCGGCGCCGCCTACGCAGCCGCCCTGGCAGGTCATGACCTCCACCAGGTGGTAAAAGCGCTTTCCGGCCTCCACGTCGGCGATCAGCTCCTTGGCGTGGGACAGGCCGTTGACGATGGCCAGGTGCAGCTCCTGCCCCTCCACGGTGAGGTTCACCTCCCGGATGGCCCCGTCGCCCCGCAGGTCCGTGACCCGGATGGCCTGGAGGGCGTTGTTGCTCTTATCCGGCAGGCAGTAGCGCACCACGGCTTCGGCCACGCCGCCGGTGACGCCGTAGATCACCGCCGCGCCGGAGCCCAGGCCGAAGGGCAGGTCCGGAGCCTCCGGCTCCAGCTCCGTCAGCTGGATGCCGGCCTCCCGGATCATATCCACCAGCTCCCGGGTGGTGATGACCAGGTCCACGTCCGGGCGGCCCTCCTGGGTAAACTCGGGCCGGGCGGCCTCCATCTTCTTGGCGGTGCAGGGCATGATGGCCACATGATAGGTGCGTCGGCCGTCGGCGGCGTCCTTTTCCCGGTACTTATCCCGCAGCACGGCGGCGAACATCTCCATAGGGGACTTGCAGGAGGAGATGTTGTGCAGATACTTGGGGTCGTTGAACTCCAGATACTTCACCCAGGCCGGGCAGCAGCTGGTGAACATGGGGAAGGGACCGCCGTTTTTCAGCCGGGCCAGGAACTCCTGGGCCTCGCTGATGGTGGTCATATCGGCGGCGAAGTTGGTGTCGTACACCTCCTCCACGCCCATGAGCTTCAGGGCCTTCACCAGCTTATCCATAACGTTGGCGCCGGCGGGCAGGCCGAACTCCTCGCCCAGGGCCACCCGGACCGCCGGGGCGATCTGCACCACCACCCGGTTCTTGGGGTCGTGGAGAGCCTGCCAGGCCTGGCCGATCTGGTTTTTCACGGTGATGGCGCCGGTGGTGCACACGGCGGCGCACTGGCCGCAGCCCACGCACTTGGTCTGGTCCAGCTTCTTGTCAAAGGCGGGCATCACCTGCAGCTCGCTGCCGCGGTGGGCATAGTTCAGGATGCCCTGGCCCTGGAGCTCCTCGCAAACCCGGACGCAGTCGCCGCAGAGAATGCACTTGTTGGGGTCCCGGAAAATGGCCAGACTGGTGTTGTCCTGCTCATAGCGCTCCCGGGTGTCCGGGAACCGGACCCGGCTGACGCCGAAGCGCTGGGCCAGGGCCTGCAGGCGGCAGTTGCCGCTTTTGGCGCAGGTGGTGCAGCTGCAGTCGTGGGAGGCCAGCATCAGCTCCAGAATCATCCGCCGGTGCCGCAGCAGCCGGGCGGTGTTGGTGCGGATCTCCAGCCCGTCCCGAGGCTCCATGGAGCAGGAGGCGTCGATCTTGCCGGTTTTCACGTTTTCCACGATGCACATCCGGCAGGCGCCGTGGACCGAAAGCTCGGAATAGTAGCAGAAGGTGGGCATGTCGATGCCCGCCTTGCGGATCACGGAGAGGACATTTTTCTCCCCGTCGAACGGCACCCGCTGGCCGTCTACGATCATGATTCCCTTGGCCATGGTCATACCTCCTCCTCAATGGCGTCGATAGCGCCGAAGGGGCAGGCTCCCCAGCAAGCGCCGCAGTGGATACACTTGGTGGTGTCGATGACGTGGGGCATGCGGATCTGGCCGGAGATGGCGTCCATGGGACAGTTCCGGGCGCACTTGCCGCAGCCCTTGCACAGCTCGGGGATGATCTCCAGATGGCGCTTGCGGCCATTGCAGATGGGACAGTGGTGGTCCACCACATGGGCCAGATACTCGTCCCGGAAATAGCGCAGGGTGCTCTGCACAGGCTTGCAGGCGCTCTGGCCCAGGCCGCACAGAGCCGTCTCGGTAATGGTGTTGGACAGATTCTCCAGCAGCTCCAGGTCCTCCATGGTGCCCTCGTTGCCGACGATGCGGTCCAGGATCTCCAGCATGCGCTTGGTGCCCTCCCGGCAGGGAACGCACTTGCCGCAGCTTTCGTTCTGGGTGAAGCTCATGAAGAAGCGGGCAGTCTCCACCATGCAGGTGTCCTCGTCCATGACCACCAGGCCGCCGGAGCCGATCATGGCCCCGATGATCTTCTTCAGAGAGTCGAAGTCCAGGGGCAGGTCCAGATGCTCGCTGCTGGCGCAGCAGCAGCCGCCGGAGGGGCCGCCGATCTGCACGGCCTTGAACTTCTTCCCGTCGGGGATGCCGCCGCCGATGTCGAAGATGACCTCCCGGACGGTGGCGCCCATGGGCACCTCGATCAGGCCGGTGTTCACCACGTTGCCGGTCAGGGCGAAGGCCTTGGTGCCGGGGCTCTTTTCCGTGCCGATGTGCCGGTACCAGTCCACGCCGTTGCGGATGATCAGGGGAACGTTGGCGAAGGTTTCCACGTTGTTGAGAACGGTGGGCTTGCCCCACAGGCCGTGCTCAATGGTGCGGGGGGGCTTCACCCGGGGCATGCCGCGCTTGCCCTCGATGGAGGAGGTCAGGGCGCTGCCCTCGCCGCAGACGAAGGCGCCTGCGCCCCGGTTCACATGGAGGTGGAAATTGAAGCCGCTGCCCAGGATGTCATCCCCCAGCAGGCCCAGCTCCTGGGCCTTGGCAATGGCGGCTTTCAGCCGGGACACGGCCAGGGGATACTCGGCCCGGACGTAGATATAGCCCTCGTCGCTGCCGGCGGCCAGGCCCGCGATCATCATGCCCTCCAGCACGGAATGGGGATTGCCCTCCATAATGGAGCGGTCCATAAAGGCGCCGGGGTCGCCCTCGTCGCCGTTGCAGACGATGTACTTCTTGTCGGCCTTCTGCCGGCGGGCGCCGTCCCACTTCTGTCCGGCAGGGGAAGCCGCCGCCGCCCCGGCCCCGGAGGCCGGAGTCGATGATGTCCTGACAGATCTGCTGGTCCGTCATCTCGAACAGGGCCCGCTCGAAGCCGGAGTAGCCGCCCTTGGCGATGTACTCCTCGATGTCCTCGGCGTCGCTGGTGCCACAGTTCTCCAGCACCACCCGGTGCTGCTTCTTATAGAAAGGAATGTCCTCCTGCCGGGGATAGGCCACGCCGTTCAGACGGTACACCAGGCGGTCGATGATCTCGCCGCCCAGAACGGTCTTTTCCAGGATCTCGTGGCAGTCCTCGGGCTTGACGTGGATGTACATAATGCCCATGGGCTCGATGTGGACCAGGGGGCCCATCTCGCAGAAGCCGTGGCAGCCGCTCATCTTGACGTGCAGGCTCTTTTCCTCGTCGGTGTCGTGCTTGAGGCCGATGTACACCGGCAGATTCCGGCTTTCGCACTCGGCCCGGAGGTTTTCATAGATCTTCATGGCGCCGCCGGCGATGCAGCCGGTACCGGCGCAGATCAGCACGGAGGGGGTCTCCTTGCTGCGGCGCAGGGCCCGCTGGGCCTCGTTGCGCAGGTCGCAGAACGCGTCGCGGGTGAGCTTCATTGGGCGGCCTCCTCCTTCCGGATCTTCTCCAGCAACTCCAGGGCGCTGGTGGGGGACATTTTGGCGTGAACCTCGCCGTCCACGGTCATCACCGGGGCCAGGCCGCAGGCGCCGAGACAGGCCACCGTCTCCAGGGTGAACATGCCGTCGTCGCTGGTCCTGCGCTTGCCGGACAGGCCCAGATACTCGTAAATGGCGTCGTAAATGGGGCCGGACTTCCGGACGTGGCAGGCGGTTCCGGCGCAGACCTTGATGATGTGCCTGCCCTTGGCCTCCAGGGAGAAGTTTTCATAGAAGGTGGCCACGCTGTATACCTTGGACACGCTGATGCCCAGGCGGTCGGCCACCAACGTCAGGTTGGCCTCGCTGAGATAGTTGTATGCCGCCTGGATATCCTGCAAAATGGCGATGAGGTTCTCCGTCTTGCAGCCATACTGCTCCACAATGGCGGCAGCACGATCAGTTTGGGGGTTCATTCCTTTCCTCCTCTATGTTTCGTTGGAGATTTTCGTTCCAAATCGTTTTTCATTAAACGATTCGTCTAATATTTTATCATATGGGGAAAATTTTCGCAACATGATTTTGTGAAATTTTTCATAATCATGGTAGTTCTTCACAAATAATGAACACAGTGTGCAAGTGTGCGTTTTATATCCCGGCCAGGCTGGCAGATCGACTGCGCTGTGCTTTCAACCTGATCGTGGCGTTGGACTCTCCCGGTCCCGCCATTTTCAGGCAGGAGCGCCTGGGCCTCAACGGAAAGCCCTTCATGATCTATAAGTTCCGGACCATGCGCCTGGACGCGGAGGCCAACGGCCCGCGCTGGGCGGCGGTCTGCGACACGCGCTGCACCCGTTTCGGCCAGTTCCTCCGGCGCACTCGGCTGGATGAGCTGCCCCAGCTGTGGAACATCCTGCGGGGCGACATGAGCCTTGTGGGGCCCAGGCCGGAGCGTGCCTATTTCTATCGGGAGTTTGAGACGTATATGGCGATGAACATCGCCAAAATGCTGTTCCCCCTTCTGACGCTGCCATACCTGACCCGTGTGCTGTCCACGGATTGCTATGGAAGCGTTGTCTATGTCAAGTCCGTCACGACTTATCTGCAGCTGCTGGTGGACTTCGGCTTTGTGCTCTCGGCCACCAAAAGCATCGTCCAGGCCCGGGAGGACAGGGCCCGCCAGGAAAGGATCATGGGGGATGTGCTGCTGGTGATCTTCCTGATGGACGACCGCATCAAGACCGACGAGGATATCCAGCAGATGCTGGGCCTCAGCGTTCTGGCCAGCATCCCCTGCGCCGGCGGGAAAAAGGCGGGGAAATACGGCTGCTGCCGGGCCTATGGCGCCAAGGAGCGCAGGCCCTATCAAGAGAAGAAGCGGGGGGCAAAGGCGAAGTGAACAAGACTGTTTTAACGCTGCTGGGCACGGTCCGGGAATCGTATGACTATGTGCTCATCGACCTTCCGCCGCTGGACAGCGTCATCGACGCGGCGGTGGTGGCCGCCAAGTGCGACGGAGCGATTCTGGTGATCTCCGACCATCAGGTGCGCTGCCACCAGGCGGTGGAGGTCGTGGACCAGCTGAAAAAATGCGGCAGCCGGATCCTGGGTGTCGTGCGCAACAACATCCACGCAAGCAGCAGCGGCTATTATAAGAAGTACTATAAGGACCGCTATTAATAACGTTGGCTTATAGAGCCGCAAAAGCCCTCCCTCTGCCGAACGGCAGAGGGAGGGCTTTCGTGCTTCCCTTCCGCTTGTCTGCTGCAAAAGGACAAAATTCTGCAAAGCTGTACAGCAAACGGCAGGTTTATTCGGAGGAAAATGTGGAGTTTACAACTTGACAGACGGCCCTGAACGTGATAAAGTACACGATACTGGGGTACCAGGCCGCTGCTTGCAGCGAATGGGCCCAAAAGTTTACAAATCCTTCAAACTTTTTATGATATAATGTCCCGAGAGTAAGATTTTTCGGCCCCGCACCTGACAGGAAGGGATGCGCCGGGCCTGGATGATGAAAAAAGCTTTTCCAAGTATCTAAAAAGGTAGTTTCTGCGGTAAAGGAGCGCAGTGTGCTATGTGGATGCCGTCTCTTGATCTGGCGACAGGCCTGTGGGCCCGGATGCGCCGGACTTTGTATACACTTTTTTCCCGGCTCAGCCGGGCTGCCCAGCGCTTTTGGATGAGCCGGGCCTATTTCCCCGTTCTTCTGACCGTGTCTGCGGCGTTCATGGCCGCCGGTGAGCCGGTCTATGGCGTGGCGGCCCTGGGGTGCATCGTCATCTGGCTGCTGGCCGCCTGCCCGGACCTGCTGGCCCCGGTTTGCCCGTTTTTCATGGCCTTTCTCATGTCCTCCCAGTGCTATGGGCAGCTGACGGATTTTCTGCCCTGCGCGGCGCTGGTGCCGCCGCTGCTGGTGGCCCTTCTGTGGCACTTCGCCGTCTGGCCGGTGACCCTGCGGATCGGCCGCAGCGGCCTGGGCCTGGCGCTGGTGTCCATCGCCACTCTGCTGGGGGGCTGCGACGGCGTGATCTCCCGCAAGCAGGCCATGGAGCCTCTGTCCCCTGTACTATACCCTGGGCCTGGGCGTGGGGATGCTGGTGCTGTATGTGCTGTTCCGCTCTCACCTGACGGAAAAGCGGTCCTATGACCTGCACCGCCGGTTTTGCGGAGATTTTTCTGCGCCCTGGGCCTGTGCATGGCCCTGGCGGTGCTGCTGGCTATGGCAAGGCCTGGCTGGCTGAGGGACACATCGGCGGCGTGCTGTACCTGTCCTACCAACTTTGCCACCTCCGTGCTGCTGACGGCCCTGCCCATGCCCTTTTACCTGAGCCTGCGGCACCAGGGTACTTTTGGCCACCGCCGCCGTGCTGGCGCCTGGCCCCAGCGCCTGACGGGCAGCCGCAGCGCCCTGCTGTTCGGCGGCATTCTCCTGACCCTGTGCTGCGTGTACCCGATGCGCAGCGGCGTCGTCAGCCCGCGGCCACAATTGCCTGCTGGCGGCGGCCGCCGGGCATCGGGCATCCTGCCCTGGGCCCGGCCCCTGCTGGAGTGCGTGCTCCACAGCCGCGTAGGCGAGACATTCAGGACAGCAACTCCGACCGACTGCAATTCCTGGTCGGGCGGCGGACGATTTCCTGCGTCACCCGGTGTTCGGCATCGGCCTGTGCAGCTTTCCCGCAACGCCGGCGTATTCACCGGCGTGGAGGAACAGCATGGTGTTCTATCACAACAGTCTGGCTTCGGGTCATGGGCAGTATGGAGGCGCAGTGGGCATCGTGGCCTATGGCCGCCTGCTCCACACGCATCGCCCTGCTGCGCCAGGGGGCCGGGGCCCTTCGTCCCGGATCCTGACCCTGTCTATCTGGGCATGTTCTGATCTCCCTGTGTAACCCCGGGGTTCTGCCCCTTCCCCAACGCCGCCCTGATGGTGATGGTGTTCGCCAGGCGGAGGCCGTGGGGGATAATGGCCGTTCGGTGCGGCAGCTTCTTTGCGCCATCTGGGTGCCCCGGCAGGCCTTCCTGCAATTCTGGTCCACACGATCACCAAAAGGCCGTCCGGCAAAAAGCTGGTATGTGGGGGCATTGTCCCCGGCAAAAGCACTTTGAAACAATAAGCAAAAAGCGTGCAGATCCCGTTCTGCACCGCTTTTTTCCAGGACGGCTTGCTCCGTTATTTTTTCAGCTTCAGAGCCGTCCTTGAAGGCCTCGCCCACGCGCTCCGTGACCCGGTAAAAAGCCGTGGGTATAGGGGTCAAAACGATGGCGTCCACCGGGAGAGATATCCACCTTGCCGTCCGCCATGACCCGCTCGTCGGCGGTGACGTTCACCACCGGCCGGCGCAGAGGCGGACCGCTGCCGCCCCTTACTCCCCCTGCCAGATAAGCTGTGGCGTGGTTCTTGTCCATTCTGTAAGCGCATAACCAGAAAGCCGTGAGGCTTCGGGAGGATGTCGGTCTCACGGCTTTTTCTGGGGTCAGTCCCGGCAGAAAACGTGGACTATCGAGCTGATGGTCACGTCCAGCGCCGTCAGCGCCGCCAGACGCTCCGCCCGGACCGGGGGCGTTTTCCAATAATTACGGCGTCATCTGGAACAGGGCGTGGATATCCTCTGACAGGGCAGATGGATCACCGACTCCACATGGCGGATCTCCCGGTACGAAAAACCCGGGATAGGGGGGTCTGCTTCACCTGGTTGGGGTAGGGGTAGGTCATACAGCACCTGCTTCAGCTCCCACAGATGCTTTCCGGCGGCACCACATACAGCGCCCCCGGCGACAGCACCGGTGGAACTCCTCGATGGCCAGGGGAAAAGCAGTTCACCAGCAGGTCCACCGCCCCGTCCGCCACCGGCAGATGATACGGCGGCGCCACGGCGAACTCCACGTCCTTCTCCCGCTTGGCGGCTTTAGAGCGGAGGATGGCCTTGGAGATGTCCGTTCCCGCCATGGTCACGGACCCGCCCGCCGGGGCCAGGTACCCCGCTGGTGTAGTACCCCTCGCCGCAGCCGGTGTCCAGCACCCGGGGAGCCGGGCCGGTGCGCTCAGGGCGATGCTGCACAGGGGCGTCCCGCAGGGGGGGCGTAAATCCTTGCTCAGAAAGGCCGCCCGGGCGGCGGCCATGCCCTCCTGTCGTCGCCGGGCATTTTCGAGTGCATCCGGTTGGCGGGCAGCAGGTGGACATAGCCCTCCCGGGCCAGGTCAGCTTTGTGCCCCGCCGGGCAAGGAATAGGCGGAAGGCCCCCTGTCCAGGGGCCGCCGCAGATGAGGACAGCAGAATAAGCTCATGGTCGATTCTCCGTTAGGTGATATAGTCTGGTCAGTCGGACCAAAAGCAGTTCCAGGTATTCCACAATGCTGCACGCATTGGCCAAACTGCTTTGTACAGATCGCCCACCACCAGGTCATGTCGCTGTCTGCCTGGGGGAAGGTGGTAATGGTGTGGGGGAGCACGAAAGATGGAGCCCTCCACCATCCAGTTTTCCGAAAGGTATTCCACGCGGATGCGCTCATCCACCGGTACCTGGGTGGCGGCATTAAGCCGTCGATCCGGCGGAACTGGCCAGGGTTCACAGCCCGGGATCCGCCCGGTAAACCGGAGGATCTCCGGGCGGTGTGAGCAGGGGAAGCGCAGGCAAAATCAAAGGCATCCGACCGCAGAGCGCCGATGCAGAACTCGGGATTCCGGCCACATAGCACTCCATCAGGGCATTGGCCCGCAAAGGAAAAGTAGCTGCGGATAGGCTCGGCGCAAAGGCGTCGTCCCGGTGATTTGGTGGCGTAGCCGCTTCCATGCGTCCAGGGGTCGCTGGAAAATGCGTCCCAGGCGGCGGTTAGAAGTTCTCACGGCGGACAAGAGTCAGCCGGTGCTCCTCCGGAAAAAGTCGATGGACTCAGATTGGCGTCGCTGGTAAAGGACGTCCGGGAGATGTCCCGGCAGGATTTCAGCGCCGCAGGCGCAAATCACCCGGACCGTTCCGTCCCGGATATGTCTCCGGCCGGCTGAGGGGTGACTTGCAACTATACTGATCCGGGGATACAGGTTGGTGGAAGCCATCCAGCCATAGAGGTCAGCTCCTGTAGGGCCTCCTCCGAACAGCAGACGTTTCATGGGGGAGGCCTCCGGGGCGGCGGATCGTCCCCATCAGGGTGAAATACTCTGCGGCCAGCGTCCGGATGGCTTCCTGGCCCTCCGCCTCCTCCGCCCACCGGACGGAAACGGTGATGTCCGGATGCTCCACGGCGGCGCGGCGCCGTTTCAGGCAGGTCAAATCGCTCCCGCCTTTGCCCCGGTGGGGGATTCAAAAGGTTCTGCCGGGTGGACTGCGCCTTTGCCCCGCATCCGGCCAGCAACAGGACGCACAGCAGGGCGGCAAAAACGCGGCATAACATTGCTTTCATACAAACCTCCTTGTTCAGCGCCTGGTTTCTGACGGGGAACATCAGAACGGATTCATGGTTGATTCTCTGTCAGGAGTTGCTGTTGAAAAAAAAAACTTGTCTCCCGTCACAATGTATTGATCGTTCATACGAGACAGCGTCAGCGTGTGAAAATGCGGCTGATCATGCAGCAGGAGGCTCCGTCTACCCGAAGGGCTTCCATCACTGCAGAGTGACCTGATCGCCCGCCCGGGTTTCCACACCGAAGCGGTAGGGTACGGAACGGCTCCCTGTGACCGGCCGCTTCGCTGTCGCACTGCGCAAAGACCTTGATTCCGTCAGCAGGGGGTATCCGTGGTGCAGGAGCCATCTGCGTCCCGGCCTGCAATCAAATCGGCACGCATCTGAAAATACTTCTCTGTGCCTGAGAACGTCACCCTCCGGCAGGTTCTCGGTGGCATATCCGCTGGTATAGCCGCAAATCTCCATTTCATCGGTATCGTCACCGGTGACGATCCATCCGCTGTCCGTCCGGGTTAGGGTCAGGAGTCTTGGATTGCCATAGGCTGTATGGTCCCCATTTTTTTTTGTCCATCGTCGATGCTGCTGTAGCGCAAGTTATATGTGCCGTCCACCCATACCTGGACGGAATCCGCTGTAAGCTGGGTCAAATCACGCAGTGCTCCTTCAACCTTGATTTTGGGGTAGATGTAGTCAGAGCCTAAAAAGCCGCGCAGGTATGCTTCTCTTACCAGCGCATCGGTGCAGCTGGGGTCGCTTTGAACCGGATTTTCCGGCATAGCCTGCGCCTTGGCCACCAGGAGAAGATAGGCCTGCGCCGCACTCAGAATTTCAGGATCACCGGACTGTCCGTCTGTCCAACGGATACTGGCCGTGACCTGGGCATCTGTCAGAATCTGCCGTGGCTCGGCAGGATCGTCTGTTTTCGTTTGACCCTGTCCGCCCGTTTTGGTGTTCTTCGCCCCGCACCCGGCCAGCAGCAGGACGCACAGCAGGGGCAGTGATGATCTGCAAACAGCGCTTTGACATAACCTTCATTCCTTCCGTTTCGGATTTGGATCGGGAGTCTTATGAGCTTTTTACAAATCAAAGTATACCGCCGCGTGCGCCGCAATTCAATTACAAACCGGTTTACAAATGCTGGGAATTTGGTTACAACTTGATGACAGAATTATATAAAAGTTACAGCTCCCCCTGGGGCAGGGGTGACGTCGTGGATCCATTTCCCGGTGCGGATGCGCAGGGCGCACAGAAAGGCACCTTCAGCAGGCTCTCGGCCTGGATGGCCGCGGCCACCAGCCAGTAATTGCTCTTGAACACCAGGGCAAACAGCGCCGTCAGCGGCAGGGCCACCAGCCACTGGGGAGCGATGTCCAGGGCCGCCGACCAGGCCACCGCCTCCGGCGCAGAACGCCGGTGACGGCGGAGATGGAGTAGGCGTGCAGGGGGATCATCACGAAGGACGTCACCGCCAGGGCGGCGGCAATGGCGGCGGACTGCCCCGCCAGCTTGAACAGCGGGAACACCACCGGCACGGTACCCGTAGGCACCAGCGCCAGGGACACCGCCGCCAGCCCGGTCCCCACCAGCAGGGTGAACACCAGCAGTGTCCGGCTCAGGTCCATGACACTCCCGGTGGCTCTGGCCTGGCCGATGGCCTTGCCGATCATTACCGCCGTGGCAGCGCGGGCCGAAGCACCACCAGGAACAGCCGGTTCAGGTTGCCCATCACGGCGTTGGCCGCCAGCACATCTCCACGGAGTTGTCCGTATAGCCCGGATCACCGTCAGCCGAACTGTTGCCCAGGCCCAGGCCGTCGTTTGAGATCACCGGGTGGAGAGTATTTCACGAACCGCCGCAGCATCTCCCATCCGGCCGGGAAGAGGCGGCGGGTGGGGGGCAGAAATGCGGCTGCGCAGGGCGCACCAGGCAGATGAAACTCCGCCACCCGGGACAGCTTGCGTGGCGATGGCCGCGCCCTGGATGCTGGGGCCGGCAGGCGCATTGCCGAATCAGCAGATGGTTCATCCCGGTGTTCAGCAGGGTGGACACCCCAGGCAACTTCATGCCGAAGCCGGGGTTCTCGGCGCTGCGCATGGCGCTGACATGATGGACAGGCGGACGAACACATAGGAAAAGCCGATGAGCTTCGGTACGGCGCTCCCCAGCACCGACAGCTCATGCTTATTGGACAACGGCTCCATGATCTGCACCGGCCACGGAACAGCACCACCGCCAGCACCGGGGTGATGCCGGTGCCCAGCATAACCGCCACGCCGATGGCGGCTGATGCTTTCTCCATGTCCTTTTTTAGTATTTGGCTCACCAGGATGCCCAAGCCGCTCACAGATACCCAGGCTACGATGGAGATCGGCTTAAGCCACCACGTTGGCGGTGGTCACCGGCACGGCGCCCTCTGGTGTTGCAGCCAGCGACCATCAGCGTGTCGATGAGGCACAAGAAAAGGTATTAATCGAATTTTTTGCGGGGCGATGGTCAGCCGCCCTGGAGCCCGTAGAAGCCCGGTCACTCGTTTCGGAATATTTCGGCATATGTCACCTCACAGCATAGGAAAACGTTGATTTTGTGGTCCAGCATGATACCGTCGATATCCGCCAGGTGGTCTCCGAGGCTGACCGGACGGAAGACAGCGCGGCGTCTTTTGTCAGGTGCAGGCCAAACACCACATGGCTAGCCTTGCCCCGGTAGCGAGCAGACCGGCGGAGATGCAGTGCCCTTGGCACCGGGTGTGACACGATGTTGGCGCTGGGGTACACCGAGACACCACCAGGATGTGAGGCTCCCCCCCACCGGCACACGGGGATGAGACGGAGAAGTTCTCCCGCAATAAGCTTTGATGTCGCCATATGCCCTGCTTCTCCGTCAGATTCTGCTGCGCACAGCAAAGCCCGATCTGGGCGGTAACACCACCCACCTCACAGCACCGCCGGGCAGCAAGGCGCTTTCAGGCAAATTGCGATATACAAACACCAACGCCCCTTAAGAAGCACAAATCTTGTGGGCAGACAGGCTCATCAGGTCCCCAGCTACCGGTCGCAGGGGCCTTCAAAAGCCTGCACGCGGCTGTTTTCTCCACGGCAGGCGTGCCCTCCCACCGGAGAAGATACGGCCAATTTCGTTCACCAACATCATGCTCCACCCAGCACCGTATCCTCCGCAGAACCAAATTTTCCCTGCTCCACGCCATCCACACCAGCCGGTTTGCGTCGACGCGTCACCTCGTACTGCTGCAGCGGCACGGCGCTGTCCACGGCGGTGATGATGATGTACCGCCAGGAGTAACGGCTGCCACCCGGCGGCGAGATAACAGTTGTCCGACTCCATTGCGGGAGGTGAAGTGCAGTTCTCCGGCCCCGGCACCCCAAAACGACGCCCCGGCACAGCGGCGCCCTCAAACACCATAGCCACTCCGGCATACTGGGAGGAGGGTGCCAGACTCTTTCCCGTCAGCACGATACATGGCGTCCGCACGGGGAAAGGGCACCGGCGTGAGTGGCTGCGTGATCCAGAGTAAAATCATATGCGTTTCCTCCACAAATCGCGCGCGCCGCTTGCCACCGGCGGCACTATACAACCCAAGACGCAAAGTCGCTGACCATTATGCGGAAATTGCGAAAGTACCGGGAGGAGGAATACACACTTTTGACTGCCATTTTACGATGGGCTGCAAAGGTGAACCAGTACGAGAGACCCGAGGCCATGGAGCAGGAGCTGCGCCGCCGGGGCCACGAGCTGGTGGACTTTTGGAGACAGTGCCAGCGGCTTACATCATCAATGCCTGTTCCGTTACCGCCGTCGGCGACAAAAATCGCCAGGTGATCTGCGCCGGGCCAGGCAGCGCAGTCGGCGCCCCGTGGTGGCCGCCTGCGGCTGCTAGTCGAGGCCCACGCGGCGAGGGCAGAGCCCTGGGCATCGACCTGATCGGCGGCACCCGGTCAAGGACGCGCCTTTGCCGGACGCCGCTGGGCAGCAGGAGGTCGGGGACCGCACCCCGGTGGCGGTGGACGGCGGCGGAGCCAAATGCACCCGCACCAACTTCATACCGAAGGTTCGGGACGCTGCGTGAACTTCTGCACCATCACCCTCCGCCCAAAATCCTGGGATCTCCCACAACGGCACCGGCCTAATCGACCTGATGGAGGCCGTTTCGGCGGCCACCTGCACTGCGGCTGCGGCTGGAGCCCAGACTGCGCCGGAACTGTGCCCCATTTCCACCTGTCCCTGCACGTCCGGCACGCCACCCGCCCTGCATCGGATGACCCGCCGGTGACGACGCCGATGTCCACGGCAAGTCCGTGGGCCTTACTGCGGCGGTACTTTGAAGCCACGCAAATGCCGCCGGCGTGATCTGCGGCTTCCCCAGAGACGGAGGAGGATTCTCGCCACCCTGGCGTTTCTGGAGGTGCCGCTTCGCGGCCAGCCAGTGTTCCCCTACTCCATCCGCCGGGCATAGGCGCAGCGATGCCGCAGGTGCCGGAGGCGCATGCGCGTGACGCACCGGGCACAACCCGCACCGAGATATGCGTAGGCCGGACCTGTCCGTGCTCTTTGAGCAGCGGCCGGCGGCAGGCCGCTACCGGGCGACCATGCGCTTATACGAGGTAACCGTGTCCGGCGGCGAGGACCTCCACAACCGGATTGCTGCCGGTGCGCATCACCGGCGGAGAGGCTGGAATAATGCGCCACAGCCTGTATGGCTGGTATGCGGTATATCGACCATGGCGCAATCTTTAACAACTACACCGAGAACAAACGTACGTAAT
>VOFK01000668.1_pt1 | contig 21205 bp, 28 predicted proteins | sample 5384121 | NCBI WGS metagenome assembly VOFK01 (sample SAMN12384730, study PRJNA508395) | human gut metagenome | isolation source: healthy gut J | host: Homo sapiens | reverse complement strand
AAAATCATAGGGTAATGAGATGAGCTTTAAAATTGCGAGAGCGATTTGTGCAATATTTTGAGGAATAAACTGTGCACGGTACTGCTCAAATTGCTGTCTGACAAAGACTTTTTGGCTTTGCGTGCTTATTTACATCACAGTTACAAAGTTCTGAATACGTTCAATCAATTCTTTTATGCTGTGTCAATTGTTTTATTTCTGTTATTAAAAATTGTCATCAAAAGTAATATTTAAATCATAAGTCATAATCTGGTCTCATTTTCTTTTTTTATTTTCTCTTGGATTCTTTTTGATACCATCAGTTTCCGCATCTAAATTTTCTGCTTACTCTTCTAAAAAGGAACAAAAAGCTTGTCTTTTCCAAATCCATAGGTAAGGCATACCCAATGCTCTGGAATATCCTCAAATACAATTTTTGAGGAGCGATATCTATGTTTAGGTACTTACTGCTGGTTCATAAATATAACCACATTGTTCACATTCTTTTTCTTTTCAATGTTTTTTTCTTAGTTTTCTGTATAACATTATTAGCACATGATAATAATTAAGGTATTTTTTTGAATTCAGTAATATCCGTATAAATATAACGCAAGGCTGCAATGATGTCGGTTGTTCTGTGAAATTTTTCATTGGTTCTTTCATAAATCCTGCCACTGCATCAGGGAACATCCGCATCCGTTTTTCATCTTCTCCGCTTCCGGCTCTGCCCGGCAATTTCCGTTTTCTTTGCTTTAGCTCCGACTGGACCTTTTCCCCCATACCAGCTTCAGATACACATTCTCATTTTCCATAGCTCCCATTCCAGATCTTTGCACTCCTGCAGTGTTTCAAGCTTCTCTAAGAATAGCTGTCTTAACAATTCGTCAAAATAATACAGTTCCACAATATCTTCAAACCTTGTCCCATCCTTATATTTTTTTTTAGTGGTTGGGTTCTTAAAGATAGCCCCTTATATCCACCAATCAGTGAATAATAACTTGTCTGTTTTAAAATCTCCTTTGCATATGCCTCATTATCAATCAACAGATTTTTTCTGTTTGAACTGCAGGCTTTGGTGGCAGTGATATCTATTTTCGGAAGCTCCTGATCATCCGGCAAATCTTGATGTATTGATCCAGAATTTTGACTGTGCATTGTCTCACCCTGATGCAGATGACCTGGAAAAACTGAAAGAAGCCGTTATGGATCCATCCTTCTGATAAGACCATAAAATAAGGCAGCCCCACATAGCTGAGTCTGCCTTACTCTCTTTATTTAACGTTGATGCCTCTGGCATATTGTTGCAGAAACTGTTTCTTTCCACATGGTCTTCCAAAATAATATCCCTGCAGATAATCCACCTTCATTGCTTTCATTTTCAGAAGCCATTCTCTTTCCTCGATGCCTTCTGCGCATATCCTGACGTTAATACTATGTACCATGGGAATGATATTTTTATATAATTCATAATCCCTGGCACTGTTCATCGCCTTGGCCGTAAAATCCCTGTCCATTTTCACATAACTCGGATTCATATCACGGATACAATGAAGATTCGAATATCCTGTTCCAAAATCATCGATCACGAAGGGGATCCCGTTCTTGTCCAGAGTTTTACGGAATTTACAGAACAAAGGTGTCATATCCATAAATCCGCTTTCTGTCATTTCAACACATAAGCATTCCGGCTGTAATGAATATTTTTGAATTGTATCCAGAATATCCCGCTCCACATTGCCTTGCAGGATCTGAACATAGGAAACATTTACATTCATCCTGAAATCAGGAATATATTTCTGCATTTCACAGCACATTGCTGCAGCTTCGTTCAAAATATATCTTCCAGCGGGAATGATTAATCCGGTCTCTTCCAATAATGGGATAAACTCCATCGGTGAAACAAACTCCCGTCCTTCTTCCGTTATCATGGAAAAACGCATCAGTGCCTCTGCTCCAATGATCTGTTCCGTCTGGCAATCCACGATCGGCTGATAATTGACTTCAAAGCCTTCGTAATGGTTCACAATAGCATTACGAAGTGTTGCTACGATTCTTCCTTTATCGTAAAAAGACCTCATAGTCATCCTGGTCAAAAATATAGAATCCATTTTTACCCATGCTTTTTGCCTGTTTCAAGGCAAATTCAAACTTTTTGCGGCATTCTTCGGTTCCCTCACAAAATGTTGCTGCATCTATAACACCAATAGAAATAGAAAATATAGCTTCATACTTTTCGGCTACTATGAAATTATGAAGTTTATCTGTAATCTTTTCTTTCAGCGCCACAGCGTCTTCTGCGGAAGAAGTTTCCAGATCCACGATCACATACTGATCCGCTACCAGATGGTAAATTCTCTGCTTATCTGAAAGGCATTCCTTCATACAGCCGGCTACACTTTTCAGGATATAATTACCATAATCCAGCTCCCCTGGAGCTATTGATCGCTCCGAAATCATCAATTCCTATATGCATAAAAAAGCCCTTGAAATGGGTTCCTTTTGCGAACGCAAGTAAGCAAGGAATTCCGGACCACCAAGCAGTCCGGTGACATTATCGGCTCTTCTCTTGTTGCCGGTCTCATTCAGACACCCGACCAGATATTCCGCATTTCCCTGCTGATCATCGATAACGATACCACGGCAGTTGATCCAGACCGGCATACCTTCTTTATCAAGCCATCTATAATGAAGATTATGTACATTTTCTCTTCCTTCGCATATATCAGCAAGATGCTTTGCAAGCATCCTGCGGTCTTCCTCATATACTACCTTCATAACTTCATTTGCAGCATCTGTCAGAACACTTTCCGACATATTAAACCGATTCACAGCTGACTGTGAAATCTCAAAGATATTATCCTGCAGATCAAATATATACAGATAATCGTCCATACATTCCGTAACGATCTCAAATAAAATATCAGCTGTCTGCTCTCCAAATAATTGAAATATATGATTAATCACAACAATAACCTTCCTTATGACTACTTCACTCTATTCCTGTCATTTTCTAGAATAGCTTAAAGATATTCACACGGTCATGCATCTTGGCTGCTCCCTCTGCCAGATTAACACTGATCGCAGTATTCTCTTCGGAGGATGCAGCATTGTCCTGTACTACGCCGGACAGCTGTTCAATTCCCTGGCCGATCTGTTCCAAGGACTCTGCCTGGGAGTTGGCTTTCTCCATGGTGTTCTCTGCAAGCTCTGCAAAGGACTTCATATCTTCAATGATCTGATTGAATGATTCTGCTGTTGTTCTTGTAATCGTATTGCCCTTTTCGATTTCCACTAAGGTCTTATCGATCAACTCTCTCGTATTTACAGCGGATTTTGCACTGTCTGCTGCCAGCTTGCCGATCTGATCTGCCACTACTGCAAAGCCTCTTCCAGCTTCTCCTGCTCTGGCAGCTTCAATGGAAGCATTCAGGGATAACAGGTTGGTCTGGGATGCAATATCCTCGATATCTGTGATAATATTACCGATCTCCTTGGAGATTTCTGTAATGTACTCCATTTCCATGAGCAGCTCATTCATCTTTTCTTTTTCTTCGTTCGCTTTATTTGCAGAGGCTTTTACACGTGCCGATGCGTTCTGTGTTTCTTTCGCTGTATCTGCAGCCATATCCACAACCGTATCAATGGTGGCATTCAATTCCTCGATGACTCCTGCCTGCTCTGTTGCACCGTCCGCCAGGGATTTTGATGCATTTTCCACCTCGGATGCATTCGATGATACCTGTTCTGCCAGATTTCTGATCTCGGTCAGGGTACTGTTAAACCGTTTCAGAATATACAGCAGTGATGTCTTCAATTCCGAGAAATCGCCTAGGAAATCTGTAATATCATCACCATTTCTGGTCAGGTCACCCTGCGCTATTGCCTTTACCTCCACAGAGATCTCGCTGACATAATCTGCCAGAATACCCATGGCTTCTTTCAGATTCCTGATGGTATCGCCAAGCTCATCCTCAGACTCATAGGTAAGCATTTCTACATTAGACAGTTCGCCCTTACGCAGGCTGGCAACTGCTGCCTGTATCTGTTCTACCGGCTCTGTAATGGAATTGGTAATGATCCTTCCGATCAGTGTTGTCACTACAGCAATCGCAAGACCCGCTGCCACAATCACGACAAATATGATGATAGTGCATACATTGGCCATGGTCTTTGCCCGGTCTAATTCTACCTGGAACTCGTCACGTAATGTAGTTAATTTCTCAGCAAAAGCTTTATACTCTTCATACACCTCTCCGGTCATCAGCTTTGCTGCTTCCTGCTGTTTATTCTCACGGCTCAACTTCAGGATTTCATCCGAAGCAGCCCTGTATTCTTCCCATGCAGCGTTTGCTACTTCGTAATCATTCTGTCCTTTTTTAGCATCACTGTCTGCAGTGATGATCGCATCCAGATTCGCACCGGTATCCTCGATCTGACTCTCCAGCTTCTGAATTTCTTCTTCGCAGGAGTTCATGATTGCTGCATCTGATTCTACCAGATGCTGATACTGTTTGATTCTGTATTTCGCAGTCATTGTCTCTAAATCCTGCAGATATTCCAATGACGGAGACCAGACCTTCGTGATCTTCTCTATATTTAAACGGATCACTAATGTCGAGATCACTGCCACCGATACTAAAAATAATGTCATAACAAGCACTGTCATTCGATATACTTTTAATTTTCCTGCAACCTTTAAGTTAGTTATACGCTTTTTAATCTTTTCCATGATAGTTTTCCCTTCCTTTGTAAATTATTGACTCAAACTTCGCGCATTAAAATGTGCACAACTAAAATTTAAAGACTATGAAGAAAAAAGTCTGTAAATAATAATCTTCTATGATAATGATTGAGCTGGAAGCGCTAAATTTGTGCTTCCAGCTCTTACTATATATATACGACATGATTTCGGGCATGTCAAGAGCAGACGTCAAAAACGTCCTTCTCATCATGCATACAGATTCAGTGTTTTGAAATTTAGATTCTTTTTTTCTCTGGATGTTTCTGTGATATACTTATACGCAGTCGTATCAGACCGGAAAGGAAATATTATGTTACAAAAATTATATGTTTTTTTCAGGAAAGAAACCGTTTTGTCAATTGCAGTGATCCTGGCGTTTCTTTCTATGTTCTGGGTCAGACCGGATAAGGCTTATTTTACTTATATCGATTTCAGGACTCTCGGGCTCCTCTTCTGTTTGATGGCAATTGTAGCTGGTTTGAAGGCTGTTGGTGTTTTTGATATACTTGCCAAAAAAATTGCTGATGGGAACATCGGGAACTGTGGGTGTGATCAGGCTGTTGGTACTCTTATGTTTCTTCCTGTCAATGGTGATCACCAATGATGTGGCATTGATTACTTTTTGTTCCTCTTGCACTGATCATTGTGCATAAACTGCCAAAGGAACTGGGCAATTACTGGCTTCTTAAAATAGTAGCCATGCAGACAATCGCTGCTAATCTCGGAAGCATGCTCACACCAATCGGAAATCCGCAGAACCTTTATCTATATGCCAGAGCAGGGATGTCCGCGGCAGAATTAATACCCCTGATGCTTCCCTATTCCGCCACAGCACTTATCCTTCTTCTGATATGGATACAGGTAGCCGCTGCCAAAGCACCTCACGTATGCGGTTCCGAAAAAGATAAAACTCTTTTGGGATTCTCTGACAGAAAAGAACTTAACATGGAATACCTGGCCACTTACCTGATCTTATTTACAATCTGCCTGCTCACTGTTTGCACGTATCATTCCATACCAGATTCCTCTTGTATTGGTTCTTATATATATGCTGCTAAGAAACAGGGAAAATATAAGCAGGGTGGATTATTCCCTGCTTGCCACCTTTATCGCATTATTTATTTTTTATTGGCAACCTTGGAAGGATTCCGCAATTCAGCAGTTTTCTGGAAAGAATCATGGCAGGAAGGGAAACACTTACTGCTGTTCTTGCCAGTCAGATTATGAGCAATGTTCCCGCTGCGCTTCTTTTATCCGGCTTTACAGATAATTACCGGGCTTTAATTGTCGGAACCAATATTGGAGGTCTCGGCACTCTGATTGCATCCATGGCAAGCCTGATAAGTTTCAAATATATTGCAAAAGAAAACAGGAATCTGAGAGGGAAGTATTTGGGAATATTCACAGCCTCCAATATTATATTCATGATATTCATGTTAATATTGTATTTTTTCCTAGATAAATATTTTCCGTAAGTTCTCCTCCACCGGCATACATTCTTTCCAAGACCGCATAAAATTTTTATCAGAACATGTATAAAAATGACCTGTAAGTGACATTGATTCAGAACCGTCTTGAGTACACTGTTAAAGTTGACGACAACACGGCAGAAAACATGCAGTCTGCTGAATCCCGTATCCGTGATACTGATATGGCAGATGAAATGACAAGATTCTCCAAAGAGAGCATCTTGCAGCAGGCAGCTACTTCCATGCTTGCTCAGGCAGAGGATGAATAAATTCTTCTTTTTCTTCTTTTTTTCCCTTTGCAAACCCCCCATTTTCCTGTATGATAGAGATAGATAAACAATAAGGAGGCACACATTTATGTTGCAGATTAAGAAATCCTGTATTGCCGGGTTTTAATGCGGATCCGTCAATTATTCGTGTCGATGACACGTATTATATTGCAAATTCTACATTTGAGTGGTTCCCGGGGGTTCGTCTGCACGAGTCAAAAAGATTTAGTACATTGGAATCTTCTTCCATCCGCATTGTCCCACGACGACATTGCTTGATATGAAAGGAAATCCGTCTTCAGGCGGTATCTGGGCACCGGATCTTTCCTATGCAGATGGTAAGTTCTGGCTCGTTTACACAGATGTTAAAAGTAACCGAAGGGACCATTCAAAGATATGATCAATTATCTGACGACGGCAGAAGATATCCGTGGACCTTGGTCGGATCCGATCCGTGTCAATGGTGTGGGATTTGACGCATCGTTGTTCCATGATGATGACGGACGCAAATACCTTGTTCAGCAGACATGGGATCATCGCGAATACCACCATGCTTTTGACGGTATTACAGTGACAGAATTTGACACAGAGACAATGAAATTAAAACCGGAGACAGCACGTACGATCTACGCCGGAACGGACGTTAAACTGGTTGAGGGACCACATTTGTATAAGATCAACGGATATTATTATCTGTTTGCTGCACAGGGGTGGAACCGTTTGGACACATCAGGAAGTAGTAGCTCGTTCAAAGACGTTAGAGATGCGTTGAGTTTTGAGACAGAGCCTGGCGATCCGTTTATTACAAACTTTGATACGCCGGAACTTGAGATCCAGAAGCAGGGTCATGGTGCGCTTGTAGAGACACCTGGCGGTGAATGGTATTATGCAAGTTCGTGTGGAAGACCGTGGAACCACGAAAATGAAAGTTCGATCGACCCACGCGGCTGGTGTCCGCTTGGACGTGAGACAGCGATTCAGAAAGTATACTGGGATGAAGAAGGCTGGCCTCGTATTGAAGGCGGCCACGGCGGAAAGAGTTCTTGTAGATGCACCAAAAGATGCGATTTTGACAGAAGCGCCGGCAGATCATTCAATGCATGATGAATTTGACACTCCAAAACTTCATGACGAGTGGAATACCCTTCCGCGTACCATTTACAGAGGAAATGGGTACGACAGGGGATGGCAGGCTGACATTGATCGGAAGAGGATCTCTCAGCAATAAACATGAACTGTCCCTCGTCGCAAAACGCTGGCAGGCATTTAACTTTGATGCCGAAGTGAAAGTGAAATTTGATCCGTTCAACTATCAGCAGATGGCTGGATTGACAAATTTTTACAATGATAAGCACTGGTCATTCGCTTTCGTTACGTGGAATGAGAAAAAATGGCCGCGTGATCGAAGTGGCAGAGTGCAATCGTGGCGGATATCGTTCGTTCCTTCGTGACGATGCGATTCCGGTACCGGATGATGTAGAATTTGTATGGCTTCGCACAAAGGTAAGAAAGCAGTCTTACAGCTACGAATATTCCTTTGATGGAAAGAATTATACCGAAATTCCGGGTACATTGGATGCAGCTGTATTGTCCGACGATTATGTACTTCAGTCATACGGTGGATTCTTCACCGGAGCATTTGTCGGCATGGCATGCGTGGACTACTCCGGATACGATCAGACAGCAGAATTCCGCAGTTTTGACTATAAAGAACTGGATTAATCAATAGCAAAGAGCCTTTTTTAAACCAGGCTCAATCAGATGCGGCTGGCGATGCCGCAGAGGATTCCGGGAAAAAGGACGAAAAGTCCGGGAACCAGGAAGACGATGAGGCAGGCGCCGGCCATTGTAAATAATAAGATGAAAGTTTCTTTGATGTGACCTGCCATCAGGCGCACGGAGAAAGCAGAAGAACTGCCGGAAATGAAGCGCGCAGGTGTGAGATCACGGCAAAGATATAATTGGCGAGAACCCAGAGGACGAGGCAGATTACCATCCATAAAAAGGGCGGTAAAAGATTGCCGTTTTTTCCGGTAAAGACTTGGGAAAGATCTACAGCCATCGTGGCACCGTAGCAGAGAAACAGGATTGTTGGTGCAAGAGACTGGAAAAAATTGGATTTGAATGCCGAAAAATATTCCCGGCAGATGTATCACTGTTCAGTGTTTGGATGAGAGTATCATTAACTAAATAAAAGTCATTCATCCAAAAGCAGTTAGTCGCTTGGCTGATTTTCTACTTTGTCACTATCCTCTTCTCTAGACGAGTATACTATAGAATTTTTCTAATTCATCAATGACTATATTTGTAATTGTACTATCGAAAAATTTTCTTCATTAATGCCGTGTTCATTCAAAACGCAGAACAGCTTTGAATTGACATCATGCTCCTGTATTTTATTCAAAAACTCTTCAATATAAACTGTCGAAAGCCTGTTCTTATCACAAAGCTTGTAAACAACAAATGCCACACTCATCTTGAAGCGAAGTGTAGCAATATGTTTAATGTTCAACATATTTTCCGACAGTAAGGAAATATAATGAAACGCAACTGGGTATCTAATATACGGAATACAACCGTATTCCACACACGAAACTATAACATCTATCTGTCATATTTTCTCTTATAACTTACTATTTACATATTCAATGCTTTTTCTATATTCTATCATATATTTCATTCCTGTGCTTCCAATCATTTTCAGACAAAGTGTACTTTCATGTCTGATAATGATGTCCACTCTTTTTGCTGACGTTGCATTCACATATATTTTTTTGATCAGGTTCTTTTTTCTGTCATCTATAATCTCCTCCTGTTTCTCGTAAATCGCTTTCGTTTACTCTTCTTTACAAGAATTATTGTAGATAAACACGGGTAAAAATCGTTCCCCAAACAATAGACAAAAAGTATATTCTGAATAGACTTTTTTCAATGAATCAAAATATTTATAAACGGAACACTAATTTTAATCTTAATTGATTATATTGAAATTTTGTCCCGAATAATATATAATATTCAGGACAAAAAGGAGGTTTTCTATGGCAAATGGTTATTCAAAACAAATTCAGCTGCGAATTCATGAATCACCTGAAGGAAGCATTTTTGTAAATTCTGATTTTGCTGATATTGCAGATACAGAAACTATCAGACGTAATCTTAATCGCCTGACAAAAAGTTGGTATTCTTCGCAGAATTATAAATGGAATTTATGAAAAACCAAAATACAGTAAATTACTCGATGAATATGTAGCTGCTGATCCTGCTTCCGTTGCACAGGCATTAGCCCGCAGTTATCATTGACCATCGCTCCATGTGGAAACACTGCCCTTAATTTACTTGGACTTTCCACTCAGGTAACAGCTGTTTGGTCCCTATATTAGTGACGGGGCCCTTATAAAACCTATGAATGGAATTCTACAAAAACTTGAATTCAAACACCGAACCAATAAAGAAGTTACCGGTCTGTCCTATATGACAAGTCTGACAATTCAGGCATTGAAAACCTTAGGGAAAAATAATGTAACCCCGGAAGTTATCCAGACTCTTTCAACAAAACTCTCTTTCTCAGAAAAACAGGCTTGTCTGAAAGAAGCAACGGAATCCACCGACTGGGTTTATGATACAATACGACAAATATGCGGAGGCAATACACTATGAGAAAAAAATTGCATGTCTGCCAGATGATGACCGGAGAGAACTCTTCCGAAATACCGCTGATAAAATGGGCTTAAATGATGCTATTGTAGAAAAAGACTTCTGGGTATGCTTTACCCTGGATTATTTGTTTCACCGCTGTCCTTGAAGGACTCCATCACCTTTAAAGGTGGAACAAGCCTTTCAAAAAGCGTTTAATCTGATCAGCCGTTTTTCGGAAGACATTGATTTGATCCTTGACTGGCGCGTACTGGGCTATGGAAAACTGGAACCCTGGGAAAAACGATCCAATACAAAACAGGATGCATTTAATAAAGAAGCTAATAACCGGGCTGAGATTTTTTCTTGCAGAACAGTTCTGTCCTACCATAAAAAAGGAACTGTCATTAGAACTGAGGTGTGACGCTAATATTTTTACATAGATGAGAATGACAAACAGACTATTATTTTCGCTTATCCAAATCTGTTCACAAATCCTTCTACCCTACAGGTAATCCGCCTGGAAATCGGAGCATTAGCAGCCTGGACACCTGCTAAGCTTGCAAGCATTGAACCATATACAGCTGTATACTACCCAAAAAATCTTCGAGCAAAAAAATACTGAAATTCCTTTACCGTTTCACCAGAGCGTACCTTTTGGGAAAAGGCAACAATTCTTCATCACGAAGCCAACAGACCGGAACATCTGGATATGCCACAACGATATTCCAGACATTACTATGATCTCTATAGAATGGCTCAGACCCCAGTAAAAGATGTTGCTTTTTCTCACATAAACCTTCTGAAAACAGTCGTTGATTTCAAAATGAAATTTTATCCAAGAGCATGGGCTAAATATCCGGAAGCAATTCCCGGCACCTTAAAAGCTGATTCCACCGAATACCGCTTTCCTGCCCTCATCAGTGATTATGAAGTCATGAAAGATATGTTATATGGCGATATTCCAAGCTTCAATACTATTATGGAATCGGTTTGCCAATTAGAGAAAGAAATCAATTCCCTTTAAAAATCATCTGAAACTGCACTGGCCATTCTATTTATTCGAGTGGTCGGTTTCTATTTCAGTTAATACCTGTATTTGTTTTAAAGCAATTTCCTTGAGTGCTTGGATAGATTTAGTTCTCGGTGCCCGTTTTGTCTTTCTATTCTCTTATCTTCTGTTCAGCGTCAACCTCTAAAACGCTTCGCACTTCTTCAATCGCAGAACACTGACAGAATATGCCGGTGCCTCGTATACGAACTCTGAGGAAGCGCCATGCATATTCACGGTAATATTCTTCACCTTCTCCGGCTCTTCAAAGCTGTTTTCGTCCCCCTTTTCACCGCTAAGAAGTGTTACGATATAGTCGCCCTGTACCTGACAGTCCAGTGTAATGGAAACCGGATCCACATCTCCTGCAAAATTAACCGCCTTAATAATGATTTCGTCCTTGGTGTCAGTTACTACCGAAACAAAAAAGCAGGTCCGTAGGGAATCGAAATTTCCTTCTGAAGCTCACCATCAACATACAGGCGAATCTGTTTTTCCATCCGTTTCATATCCAAAGCGGTGATATCCTCCCGGTTTTACTGAAATAGCAAAGTCCTCAGTCAGCTTGTTGTCATGCATAAAAGCCAAACTCTTCCAGTGAACATTGTCCTCCATTAACCTTCCAAAGGAACGGACGCACCAGAGCTGCATCCCATTCTTTTTTCCACTCCGGCCGTAATCACGAGCTGCTCCTCATAATAGGAACGAACCACCCTGGCACTGAATATACCCAACTCGAAGTAAGCATTTTCCTCAACAAAAATATCGGTCTCAAATCTTCCATAAGTCTGGTCTTCTTCTCCAAATACCACAAAGCTCTTGGTCTCATCAGCCCATTCCAGAATACTGTGAAATTCCTTTTTCTGCTCCTCATCCGGAAGCTGAAGCAGGCGGCCATCCTCTGTATCCTGCACATGTCCCATTAATTCATGAGTAATCTTTTTGCTTCTTCTCCATTCCAAATGGGATTTCTGAACCGAAGTTCCTTATTGATTTTAAAGATGCCATTCCGGTTCTCGGACGATAAACACGTCCTCCCTCATCTTCGGATCGCACCACATATTCTCCACGATTTTGACCGAACATTTTCCAGACATAATAAGTAGGAATTCCAAGGCTCTGATGATTATTGAAACGAATCAGATTAGGATACCACGCTCTGTAATTTACATTTTCAAATAATGGAGCATAAGAGGCCAATGTTACGATATCCTGATTTTTCTCAATACCTATAAGGAAAGCCGCTTCTCCCAAAGCCGCATACAACTGTCCCATATAGTTGCCTTCGTTTACAGCCACCTCTCCTACAAAGATTTTTGTCCCTTACGATCGTAGTCATCATAATAATTTACACGTTCTGCAAAGAACTCTGTTGTATTGTAAAAATGTTCATCCACGCACTCGGCAGGACAACCATTTTTCTCTACATGCTCATTGGCTATGGTTTTAATCTGGGGATACAGTTCCTTTACCTTCTTATAAATCATGTTGTATCGCTTTTCATAATCCGGACCCCCAGTTTTCATTACCAATTTCCAGATAGGTCATTTTAAAGGGTTCCGGATGCCCCATAGAAGCACGAAGCCTTCCCCCATTTGCTTTCCTTAGAGCCGATAGCATATTCAATGGCATCCAGTGTATCCTGTACCATTTCATCAAGAGCCTCTCCTTCCAGAAGGACACTCTTTCTTCCCTGACAGGTCATTCCGCAGTTACATACATACAGGGGCTCCATCCCCAGATCCTCGCAAAGCTGCAGATATTCATGAAAGCCAAGTCCTAATGTACTTCTGTAATGCCATACAAACAGCTTACTGGGTCTTTCCCATGCCGAGCACCCACCGTATCCCGAAATCTCATCGCTGTGGACGGTGTCGTTCCTTCCACAATACAGCCTCCGAAAAACGCATAAACTTTGGACTCATTCCCTTAAGCTTTTCTACAAGATCTGTTCTGAGTCCATGCCCCATGTAGGTATTGTCAGGCATTAGTGAAATAAATCCCAGCAGAACCTCTCCGCCTTCTTTGCAGGAAATAGTAAGCTGTGCCTCGTGACAATCCTCAGCTGCTATCAGCTTCATGTCATATCTTGTATACCCTGACCGGAAACCACCAGACTGTTTCCAGCCAGTACTTTTCCCTGGTATTCGATCGCTACGTCCAGTCCTATTTCTTCCTTTGCTTTTGCAAATAAATACAAAGAGTAACTTTCTCCAGCCTTTACGGATATACCGCAGTAACCGGTATTAGTCAGAGATCCGTCCTTTTCAAACTGCATACGCAGAGCTGCGTCCCGATGTTCATTCAGGGTATCCGTCAGTTCCAGTTCCATCTTTGCATTGTGTGTATACCATGCCGGTATTTCTGTCTCCGGAATATTGTTGCCCTTTACCCAGCGGCATAAGCCTTCTCCGTTGCAAAACTCATCCAGCCATCCGGATACGGTTTTTACATGGATGCCATCCTCCTGCTGTATATAACCCTCCGGTAAAACGGAATCTTCGAAGCTTCTGTTTCGAAGCATTTCCGGATAAAGTCCTCCGTCTCCGGCACGGTTAATGTCTTCAAAAAAGATTCCGTATAAATCCCTGGCTGTCTCAAATCGTCTTTCCTTTGTTTTAATCTTTAACTTGCTCATTGTAGTCTCCTTTTTTACATTCCAAGAGTTTTGATCACTGCCTGTATATGCAATAACATAGATTATGATAACTCAAATGATCTTAATGCAGCATTTCCGTTACCGCGATAGGTCAGGTAAAGCGCCTGTATTCCATCCGGAATCGTAACCGGTGCGGTATACTTTTCCCCAGACATTGGTATATTGAACCTCTAATGTCGCCAGTACCTCTCCATCCCATGCTGTCTTTACTTCAAAAAGTGCCATCTGCATAGCCCCGGATCCAAATACTGATTTCACGAATATCATGGCAGTCAAAATATTTGAAGCCGATGGTAGTTGAATCTGTAATATTGGCAATATATCCAACTTCTTCGTCTCCATCCCTGCCGTCCTGCATTACTCGTGGAAAATTCCCTTCGCCCACATAAACTGATGGGGTATCGGTAAACAGATTACATGCAAGATAAGCGGGGTATTCGCCTTTACCCTCAAGCGGGACCTCCATTTAAACCGCAGGAGGTAATTTTTACCTGTGGAATACTGCCGTCCGGCATAATCTGCAGCTTTTCAGCACATCCCTGTCTGCTGTACCAGGTATTATTGGTATGCCTGTGATAAAAAATGTACCAGTCCTCTCCGATCTGCACAATACTTCCGTGATTATTGGCACCGTAAGCTGTTGGCATATCTGCCGGCTTGTAGGTATCGATGTGCAGATCACAATTGCTGACAATAACTCCGCCATAGACAAAGTCCCTAGTAGGATTCTTGCTGGTGGCATAACATAATTCGTGCATTAATATGGATGAATAGACAAAATAATAGGTGTCACCTACTTTACGGATGGAAGATGCCTCAAAAAACTCATGTCCCTCAAATCCAGTACCGGCACCATATTCACAGCCGGGGCCACAAACACCGGAGCTTCCCTGATCGTCAGCATATCTGTGCCTCCCAACACCGTAGCCATAGCTCCGGTACGGGATTTATCACCTTTTCCGCAAAATCCGGTATAAAGATATGTCACATCTCCTTCCGTCAGAACCCCCGGGTCAAACTGGGGCTCATCACCTTCCTTTTCGCCCAGACGTGTGCCATCTTCATAATGAACATAGCCATAAAATTCGTACTTTCCTGCCGGAGTATCACATACAGCAACGGAAACTACCGAAACCTTGTCCAACACGTAATAAAGATAGTACCTTCCGTCCGGTCCCACCGTAACATCCGGGGCATACAGACACATTTTTTGCCTTCCGGGTTCAGCGGATCGGCTGTCTTCGGATAAATCACACCCTCATATCTCCAGTTGCCCAGGTCATCGACCGGAGCTGACCAGCACACATAGTCTCCCATGCAGAAAACATATCCGTTAAAGTAATCATGGGATCCGTAAACATATACGCGATCGCCAAAAACATAAGGTTCTCCGTCCGGAATATACTCCCAGGGACGGTAAATATGGGTTAAACGCCTGTTTTTTCACTTTGATATCCTCCTTTACAAGCCTAATCTATGTACATTGTGTCATAAAAGCAAATTACTGGGTGCTTTTAAGCCTTCAAGCTGACCACACGATCATAGTCATATCCTCGATCCGGATTCACCTTTCCGGCATTCAGTTCGAAATAAACCACACCGTTTTCGTTTACAGGAAGCTCTACGCCGATATTTCCGTCCTCCTGCTTTTTTACGCTCTGTTTTTACAAAAAAGGTCTGATGATTCCCGAATCAGCTTCGTCTGTTCCTCACTCAGATTGGCAGGTTCTCACATATCATGCCATACCTTCAAGGGATTACATGTTTCATCTACCGTCTTTAGTCAGGAAGCAGTACTCCTCCTGTTCAGCCGGAAATGTAAACTCCAACAGCATTTTTTCTTTACCCTGTTCTGCACTTTTACGGGCAATATTCCAGGCTACACCTAGATAATCACCGTTTGCACGTTTCAAAAACAACAATATTGTCATCCTTTATATACGCAATTGGCTTCACTTTCCTCAAGCTTTTTGATAAAAAGCAAATGTCCAGAAGGTCGGCTTGGTAATACAGCCATTGGCAACCAGTCCAAAGCCGCCGTGGAATGGTGTAAAGGAACTCCCAGCTCTTCAAACACATCACCAAATGTCCAGTAGGAATAGGATTCATTCACATCTCCCAATCTGGAAAGCTGCTGTGCTATAAAGGCCGCATTCAGGTTTGTATCATGAATGACGCCCTGAGGAGTATAGGAGCTGTTGAACTCTGTGATATGAATCTGCAGACCCTTATATTCCGGGAAACTGTCAATAATATCTCTGGTTGTTTTTAAATTGGCAAAGCCGTCCTCTGCCTTCATCAGTTCAGAATATGCATAATGTCCAATACATTCCGGCGGATCAATGGTGTAATGATGTCTGGTTACGAAATCCACAGGTATGTGATTCTCATGGCAATATTCCATAAATGCCTGAATCCATTTCTCATCCGTTCCGCCACAGACAGCAGGGCCTCCTACACGGAATCCCGATTCACTTCCTTTATGGCATCAAAGGTTCTATGGAACAGCTTAAAATATTCCTGCATATCCGCATTTTTCCCAGAAGCCGCAAAGATTGGGCTCGTTCCATACTTCAATGGCCATTGAATAACTTCCTCTTCTCCATAGCGTCCCATCAGATGCTGCAGCAATGAACGCACCATATTAGACCACATATCATAATCTTTTTGGAGGAGTGGTATTTCCCTGCCAGTAAAAGATAGTCTGGCTTCCACTTGCCAACTTTTTAGGTATAAAACCCAGTTCAAGAAAAGGTCTCAGCCCCACCTTCTTATAGGCATCCATTACTCTATCCAGATAAGTATAGTTGTACTCGACCCTTACCTTACCATCCTCCTCATAGGTCTGAAAGATCGCCATATCATCACAGAATAATCCATGTCCCCGGATATGCTTAAATCCAATTTCCTTTTTTGAACCAAGCGCAGCTCCTCCTGATATTCTTCTGTCAATGCAAGCCCCATTCTTCCGGTTCCCACACAATAATCTACATTATTGTGAAAAAAAGGCCTTTGAATCCTTTCTAATCACGATCTTTTTTTCTGTCATTCTCTGTTGCTTCACCCATATTTACCATGCATGTATCTCCTTCTTCTAAATCATGTTCCTATGCAGTCACGCATCCGATGTCTGACCGCTGCACGATCCGCAGCTCTCTGATGACGATTGCCATATTAATCTGATACTATCGCATTGATCTAAAGTTTCCAATGATTTATACTATAAGAAAATTGATATATCCTCTGATGTGTCAGAGTGGAGATTCCAGATGACTGAAATTGAATTTGTCGGCTACAGTGCCGTTCACCCCTCAGATTTTATATATGATGTTCCGAATGGCTTTTACAGGCTATCTTCTGCTTCTTTTCGACTCTCCCCTCGGAGCTGCTCATAGACGGAAGACTAATGCGGACAGCCGCCAATTCTGCTATTCTGTATACACCAGGAAGCAGGATTTATTACCGTGCTGCCGGTGAAGAATACCGGAATGACTGGATTCGTTTTCGTTCCGATCACTCCTTCGTGAAGCTGTTTCCGTTAACAAACACCCCATTTCCCGTAACAGATCCGGAATACTGTCATCAGCTTTTTAAATTACTAACCTGGGAGTCCGCCTTTTTTCTCCTCTGAAAGCGAAGCAAACATTACTCACCTGCTGCGGGTTCTGTTCTCCAAATTAAGAGAAGGAATCCAGAATGAGTCCCCGGGTATTCACGATCATGAGCTGGTTGCATTGCATAAGATGATCTACAATAATCCTCAGCTTCCATGGAATATAAACATGATGGCTGCGAAGCTTCACTTAAGTCCCAGTCATCTTCAGACTCTCTATCACCGCCAATTTGGCTCCTCCTGCATGGACAATGTCATCGAAGGACGTCTGCGCCGTGCACAGGATTTATTAGAGTTCAGCGAATACTCCATCCGCGACATTTCCGAGCAATGTGGTTATAATAATGTAGAGCATTTCTGCAGACAGTTCCGTCAGCATAACGGCTGTACCCCTGGACAATACCGGAAAAATGCATCAGCGGGAAGCAACAAAAGACTTCTCACCCACAATACCCTGGGAGGAAGGGAGTTTGAGAAGATTAATCGAAATATCCGGAAATAGTGTTTCGGTAGCTGCTTTATTCATCCCAATATTTGTTCATATTTAATTTCAACATTTCCAAAATTTCACGCCTCATCTGCTCTGCTGTAACTGACAGGGAAAAATCTGTGAAGCTGCTCCGTTTTGAATACTACGCGGTCTATCTCTTTTTGCTTAATTTCACTTGCAAAGTCAAGTAAACTATCTATAATTACTTTTCATTGGCGATATCCCAGCAATATTTCTAAAACTCCAAACTATCCGCATTGAGCAGAAAATACTTCATTCCCATGATTACAAAGCCTTCCTCATTTCTTCCCCAAGGCTTTTTGTTCCGTTTACTACCACGATCTTTTTAAATGAATCTGGAATATTTCTAAATGAATTAAGTTCCTGCTTCTGCTTTTCCTCTGAAGTCATATCGTAAGCCACCTGAATATAATATCTCTGACTACCCTGATTGACCACAAAATCAACTTCAAACTGCTTTCGAGTTGTTTTTCCTTCATCATTTTTCGTATATACGTCTACAATACCAACATCCACATTATAGCCTCTGATAAGTAGCTAATTGTAAACAATATTTTCCATGATATGAGTAGGTTCCTGCTGTCTAAAATTCAATCTGGCATTTCTAAGTCCCACATCTGTAAAATAGTATTTCAGATTTGCCCCCACATATTTTCTGCCTTTAATATCATATCTGTCAGCTTTAGAAATAAAATGCCTCCACAAGATAATCTATATGGTTGGATATGGTCTTATTGCTGTAATTTATACCACGCTCACTTTTATAAGTATTTGATATTTTTGTTGGGTTAGTAGGAGCTCCTATCGCAGAAGCAAGGATATCTACTAATGTATCAATCTCATCAACATTTCGAAGCTTGTTTCGTTCTACAACATCCTTAATATAAACATTTGTGAAAATGTTTTTTAGATACTCAGCCTTTTGGCGTTCCACAGAGAACTGTAGCACCTGTGGTAAACCACCATATATCATATATTCCTCCCAAGCATCATCATAATCTCCATCCGAAAGCCGCATAGAACTCTGCAAAAGGACAACGGATATATTCTTATCTCATCTCCTCTGCCTCTAAATTCAGTTACAATATCACTGGATAGAAACTTAGAGTTACTGCCAGTCACATATACATCAATATTGCTGATACGAAGCAGGCTGTTCAGCACTTCCTTAAATCGTGGCATAAACTGTACTTCGTCTAAAAGTAGATAATACTTCTGGTCATCTTTCATTGCCATCTTTAATATATTGGTAACACTTCTTTGGATCTCTCAACTCCTTCATTTTCAATGCCATCCAAAGCAATCTCAATGATATGGTCATTATCTATGCCACTTTCCAATAAATATTTCTTAAACAATACAAATAACAAGAATGATTTCCCACATCTCCTGATTCCCGTGATAATCTTTATCATCCCATTATCTTTTCTTATCTTTAACTGTTCAAGGTATGCATCTCTTTTTAATCTCCATGAGTTCAACTCCTTGTTTTTGTAAATTTACACACTTTTTGGTAATTAGATTATATCATCTAGATTTATTTAATCAATATACATTACTATTTTATGTGTATTTTAACATTTCTATGCAGTTGATAAATCAATTAACTATCTTTTCATAGAAAAGCAGGTAGTCTTTGATACAATGTCAAGTGATGAATTCAAAAAAGAAAAAATTGGACTTGGAATGGCGATTGTAAACGGGAATGAATGCTCACCTTGCAAAGCCTGTAAAAATCGAAAATGTAAAGAAAATTTTGTGCGATTATTCGGTATAGCGATTAGGATTTCTCGAATCCGTAAACCCATTTTCCACGTAAGAACAGATACAGAAAAATCACGGAGCTGATACCCCAAGTCAATGGGTATGCCCAGAAAATCACTCGTATATCCGGGAGAATACGAACTGCCACAGTAATGTAGCTTACGCGAAACAGACACCAGTCACAGAGCATAACGATCATCGGAACGGATGCATTACCTGATCCACGAAGTACTGCTGCGATGCAATGAGAAAACGCCAGCAGACAATAAAATAACGCAATTGTTCTGGACTGCATGACTCCATAATGTACAACATCAGGATCTCTGTTAAACGCTGTGATCAGTACCGGTGCTGCCACATATATGATAATACCGATCAACTCTGCAATAGTAATCGAGCAGAAAACTCCAAATCTTGCTCCCTTTTTTTTTCGCCCGGTCATACTGTTTTTTGCACCCAGATTCTGACTGACAAAGGTTGTCAGAGCCATTGTAAAACAGGTCACCGGCAAAAATGCGAATCCCTCTATCTTGGAGTAGGAACCACATCCTGCCATCGCCATTTTTCCAAATGCATTTATATTTGACTGTACAAAGACGTTCGCGATCGCGATTACTGAATTCTGAAAACCGGATGGTACACCATTCTGGATGATCTGCTTCAGCATAGAACTGTCAAAACGAATCTCTCGCAATTCCAGACGGTATTCTTCTTCCACACGCAGCAGATGAACCATACAGAGCAGTGCACTGACAAACTGTGAAATTGCGGTTGCAAGTGCTGCTGATCCGACTCCCATGCCAAGACCTGCGATAAAGAAAATATCCAGAACGACATTGACGCAGGAAGAAATAATCAGATATATCAGTGGATGGCGTCCATCACCGACCGACTGCAGAACTCCAACAAAGATATTGTACATGACAGCACCCATAGACCCCTGCAAAATATGTACGGAAATACACAATAGATTCCGGGAGCACGTCCGCAGGAGTTCCCATCAATACCAGGATCTTTGGTGCCAGAAACATTCCCAAAACTGTCAGCACAGCACCGGCCACAAGTCCAAATGCAACCGTTGTATGGATTGCCTTTTTGCAGGCAGTCTCTTTTTTTGTGCTCCGTAATATCGTGCAATAACAACACCTGCACCCATGGCAATGCCGTTAATAAAACCTACCATCAGAAAAATCAGATTTCCAGATGAACTGACTGCCGCCAGTGCATTACTTCCTAGAAAATTTCCTACGATCAGGGAATCAGCAGTATTATACAATTGCTGGAACAGATTTCCCAGAAACAATGGAATTGCAAAAAAAATGATCTTTTGGGAGATACTTCCCTCTGTCATTCTCAGACAATTTTTCATAGCTAAAATTACTCTTCTCTTTCCTGTGTTCTTTGAATCAATAGAGATGAAGGACTGCTCTTCGTGATAGTTGCCTCTCTACCTTATTATTTGCACCATACCATGCATATGTTGCTGATGTCAATGTAAAGACTGCTTGTAGAGCTG
>VOFK01002195.1_pt1:12500-21236 | contig 21236 bp, 12 predicted proteins | sample 5384121 | NCBI WGS metagenome assembly VOFK01 (sample SAMN12384730, study PRJNA508395) | human gut metagenome | isolation source: healthy gut J | host: Homo sapiens | reverse complement strand
AAAAAAAAAAAAAAAAAAAAAAAAAAAAAAAAAAAAAAAAAAAAAAAAAAAAAAAAAAAAAAAAAAAAAAAAAAAAAAAAAAAAAAAAAAAAAAAAAAAAAAAAAAAAAAAAAAAAAAAAAAAAAAAAAAAAAAAAAAAAAAAAAAAAAAAAAAAAAAAAAAAAAAAAAAAAAAAAAAAAAAAAAAAAAAAAAAAAAAAAAAAAAAAAAAAAAAAAAAAAAAAAAAAAAAAAAAAAAAAAAAAAAAAAAAAAAAAAAAAAAAAAAAAAAAAAAAAAAAAAAAAAAAAAAAAAAAAAAAAAAAAAAAAAAAAAAAAAAAAAAAAAAAAAAAAAAAAAAAAAAAAAAAAAAAAAAAAAAAAAAAAAAAAAAAAAAAAAAAAAAAAAAAAAAAAAAAAAAAAAAAAAAAAAAAAAAAAAAAAAAAAAAAAAAAAAAAAAAAAAAAAAAAAAAAAAAAAAAAAAAAAAAAAAAAAAAAAAAAAAAAAAAAAAAAAAAAAAAAAAAAAAAAAAAAAAAAAAAAAAAAAAAAAAAAAAAAAAAAAAAAAAAAAAAAAAAAAAAAAAAAAAAAAAAAAAAAAAAAAAAAAAAAAAAAAAAAAAAAAAAAAAAAAAAAAAAAAAAAAAAAAAAAAAAAAAAAAAAAAAAAAAAAAAAAAAAAAAAAAAAAAAAAAAAAAAAAAAAAAAAAAAAAAAAAAAAAAAAAAAAAAAAAAAAAAAAAAAAAAAAAAAAAAAAAAAAAAAAAAAAAAAAAAAAAAAAAAAAAAAAAAAAAAAAAAAAAAAAAAAAAAAAAAAAAAAAAAAAAAAAAAAAAAAAAAAAAAAAAAAAAAAAAAAAAAAAAAAAAAAAAAAAAAAAAAAAAAAAAAAAAAAAAAAAAAAAAAAAAAAAAAAAAAAAAAAAAAAAAAAAAAAAAAAAAAAAAAAAACGCTTTCGCACAGGCAAAGTGCAGGCTGGGGAAAAGCCTGCAGTCACATGCAGACTTAGCCCGGCGCATGCCAGTGCCGAGGCACACTGCATGCCGTGCAGGCAGAGATCATCTGCCCGGGGGCACAGGCAGCATGCTCGCTTTGCCATGCAAGCCACGCTTACACCGGCAGGCAGGCTGCTGCAGCTTCATCGGGCTTTCGCTTTCCACACACAGTAGCCACCGAAAGATTCCCTACAGGGAGCACTAGCTTTTTGCATGCCATGCACAGAGAAGGCAACTTTGAGGCTGCATCTCGGGAGCACTTTCCATCGCCCTTCCACCACCTGATAGAATTTGGCCGAAGCACAACGCCTTGCACTTTGCATGGCATTTGCTTATGCCAACTTTTGAGCCCACCTCTGTACTTTGTCCCGCAGGTCAGAATTTGTGCAAGCTCGCCTTAAATAACAAACTTGGCCGCTTGCTCCCCTGCCTTGAGCCACGGGCATCGCACTGCTAACACCATGTCACCCTTCGCGGGCCATCTCATCATGCTTTTTGGCACAGCCATTCAGGGGAGCACTTAGCGGCATTTGTCTGCCGTAGGCGGCCTCATCGTAGGTACTTGCCTGGTAGAATTAAAATTGTTTTTACCTGAAAGCCTCGCTCCCACCCCTCGGGGTGAGGTGGCAGCCAGGCCAGCCAGAGGCACAGCTCGCTTGGCCTTGTTCCGTCTCACCGAGCATTGCTCGCTTCGCTTCCACCACATACACCATGCATTTGGGTAAAGCATTCGGCAGCAGCCTGAGGTAGGCATGCAGGGGATCGTCCCGGCCTCACTGCAAAAGCACGCTTGCTTGGGCATGACAGTGGCAGCTGCAGTGCTCAGCAGCAGTATAGAGCGGCCGGTGGGCACTCAGCTTCCCGAGAGCAGGCTGGCCAGGCGTGCTTTTAAGAGCCACAGATAAGGGTAGGCAGTCATGAGGCCGGAAATGCACCGCATGCCTGGCATTGTGGCTCATGGTGATACGGTAGGCCAACAGGTGGCATGGCCCAGGTGCCGCTGGCAAGTCGTCTTGCAGGTCGCCTTGGGTAGTGGCAGGCACCGTGTCGCTTGATTTGCAAAGTCCTTTGGCACATGAGCTTCCTTTTGGATGGCTTGCACCGCCTGGCATTGTCCTCACCAAGCAATTACTTTGCCGAAGAAAGAGGCAAATTACTTGTCAAAAGCCGCCGGTAGATGTCTGCTGGGTAGCACAGCTTTCCTCATCCTCATGGTAGGGTGGTTGCAGGCACTTGGCTTCTCGCGGTGCCGAGGCTAGTACCAGGGCACTTGCAGCTAACCGTGTTAGGCTTTCGAAAGCAGTGTACTCATGCACTGTACACGTCTCAGCCCAGTAGTATCCTTAAAATTTTACCTCGCAAATTGCTTGTGGCATTTTCCTCGCTTTCATAGCTTAAGCCTGTAACCTTACTACGCCTGCCGGCTTTGCACTTGCAAATGCAGGAGCTTTATATTGGCTCACTGCATTGGCGGGATTAGAAAGCGGGTGGTAGGCGTCGCCTCAAAGGGGTGATCGCCGCCGCCACCCCATTTGAGCTGGTGGCGCTGCGTTGGTGACGGAAAGGCACCGTCGCTGCAGGCGGAGACGGCGCTCAATGCCAGGTACTGTTCACTTAAATTTCGCCGGCTCATGTTCCCGCTTGGGTGGTGGCAGCAGGGGCGTTGGGGTCAGAAAGGAAAGTCATGCCCTCCGCCGCTTGCCCTCTTCAGGGTAATAGAATGTAGGCCTTGCTCAGGCCAGCGCGAATAGTACGGATGGCAAGCCTCCCATCGGGGAGATCGGCTCGCTTTTTGGGCAGGCTGAAAAGAGCCGCTGCCGGTGGGTGAGCACGGAGAGCCACTTAAATTGCCACAGCATTGTCACACAGCACTTCTGTCGCGGCCTCACACGACTGCTTCAATGCGGTTGCTTTCATTGCTCACCAAACTCCACTTAACAAATCGCACCTTTCACCCTCGGTCATGTTTTTCACTTTTCATGTCCAACATGATACGTCGGCACTTGCAGAGAGCACTGAGACAATCGCTTGCATGCGCACACAGGTCGCAGGCAAAAAGCAATTCGCACATGCAAGCGCGGGCGGCGCAAAACACCGCTCGCATAACCACAGGGCGGCAGTGACCATGCCGCCACCGCTTGAAGTGCCTTTTGGCGCTTGGCCTGTCCCGGCAGCCAGGTGGCCATGTAAAATAAAGCCAGCACCGCTTCCGCGCTGCTCGCTTGCGGCGGCCTGCTCGCTTGAAGCACCACACTATTACACCACCCGTAAAGGTACCAATACTTGAAGCACGGCCAAGAAACATATAGTCACCATTTGCTGGTCGTACTGCAGAGGCAGCTTTACATAACCAGACAGTACGTAAGGGTGCCCACAGAGCCACACACACTCCATTTTGTCTATGGCGACTTTCATTTCAGTCATGAGAAACATGTCATAGGCACCACATTGCAGCCCATTCGCCGTCCTCTACTTTCGTGGCTTTGCTGCGCGGCTTTCATCGAAGCACGAAAAGCCTTCATAAATACTTTGTGCAGGGGTGCTGCATTTTTGCTCTTTTCACTTGCCACTTAGCATTGTGCTCTCGTTGTATTAGTATTTTGATACGTACACAATCGGCCTCTGCCCGGCTTTCCTTAAAGCATCCGTAGGTAACCGCTGTTGTTTCCCACTTGTGTGCTTGCCAAACGAACATCTGCACAGGCTTTAGGCTCCTTGGCACCTGGGAGACGCCGAATCCGGCAGGAATGCACGCGTCAGCGCCGCTCCCGTCTGCTCGCCCGCCCAGCAACGGAAATCTGCCGCTGCTGCACGTAATAAATCTGCTCGTTGCAGATACTTGAAAACACAGCACAAAGTAACACTTTGAGAATGAATTTTTTCTGTGGCAAAACAACACCGTGCCATAACCACAGGCAGCTTGCAATTTTGTCACACCGTATTAAATCACTGGCACACGGCAGGCCAAAGGCAGTCATTTCACCGCTTTGGGCTTGCTCCGCAGGCCGTGGTGAGTAAAGCAAGTAGGTACAGCACCGGCAGGCACCTCCATACTGCCTTTGCAGCTTGCAGGCAGGCCCGCTGCTTAATTTGCTGCCTGTCACAAGGCCATAAATGCCGGGCAGCAGCAGCCACATACGCTTGCAGCCAGCTGCACTGTAGCTCTGCTGCTGCTTTGGTGACAGCACCAAGCAGGAGGGACAGCAGGTGGGACAAGGCATGCAGCACCCGGCCGGCAGGCCAGGGGTGAATTTGGTGTCGTGGCGGGGCGCGTGGTGGGGCAAGGGCGGCCCGGGTCACCCAGCAGCATGAGGCCGACACTTGTCAGGAATTTCGGGCGGCAGGCATGGCTGGCCACCAGCACCCCGTCAGCAGCCATGGCAGGGCCCAGGCTTGTCGCTTTGCGGCCATGGCCAGGCCGTCGCTTATTTTTGGTAGAGCCACCTTTGGGGTAGAGGAGAGTAGCTTGCCCGTCTAAGGTACGCGGCGCAAGCGCGAGCTTGTTCACTTGCAGAAGAAACCATGAGCCGAGGCAGAATCGCTTGCCAAGCAGAGGCTGCAAACCGCTGGCTTTGCAGCATAGGGGTTGACCGCTTGAGAATATCGAGCCACTTGCCGAGGAGGTAGGATCGCAGCAGGCACCGCTTGCATGACCGCGGAAACACCGAGGCATGCACACCATAAGCATATAAATATCGCTTTTGCATCGCAGGCACCAGTACTGGCCCACAAGCAACAGGCCAGCTCACCCGCCTCGGAAAACGGGCCGGGCAGTTTGCTTCGGGGAATGCCTTTGCTTTCTCAGCTTTCAGAGGCCAGCAAATTGCCCAGTAGTGAGCAATACCTTTGTGCTGAAGCATGCAATAGCTTTTCCCAAGTACGCTTTCCAAAACGCCACTCGCCATGAAAACAACACACCTTGCGCCAGCATACACCCAGCACACGTAACCCACCCTTCGCTCCCACTGCCATATCCTTAAATAGCTGCACTCCTGCACAAGCTTTGCACCACAAGAACTTTCCAGCCACAGCCACACAGCAGCCGCCACTTGAGGGGCCAAATTTATTGAGGCAGGCAGGCACGCAGTGCAGGCATGTGCTTGTCCAGCACACTTAGGCCATGCCTGGCTTTGCAGGGGCAGGAGCACCGCAAGAAATGCGGCCAGCACCCAGCCAGGCATGGCACACGCACATGCGCTTTCGGCCCCTGCCGGACGTGGCAAGAGCCGTGGTCGTGGCATTACTTCCTCGCTTTGGCAAGAGGTTGACCATCAAGCACTGCAGGCAGTAGGGCGTCCTCGCCGGGCAGAGGGCCGAGAGGCAGATCGGCTGGGCCAGGAAAGTCACGTGGCCTTGGCCGGCTTTGGTGAAACGAACTTGCCTCCTCACAGCATTGGTACGCATCTTCACTTGTCCCGGCACTTTTTTTATGCAGCACCGAGGCACGCAGGCATGTCGTAATTTGCCAAAAAATATTGCAGGCACAGCTTGAAAGGGCGCAACCGATGCCACGAATTAGCCGTCACTTAAGGCGTGCGTCCGGAGCAGCCGAAGAATTTGCAAAAGCACTTGGTAGTTTTGGATTCCTTGTACGCTTGTCACCTTTAAAATAAATTTGTATTTTTATCGCATAAATGTCAGCAGAAAGGCAAGTAGCACTTAGCAGATAAATATGCAGATGCGGCTTGGGCCGCAGAGGCAGGGTGGCAGAAGGGGAGTGCATATACTGTCTTACGCGCTGTTTCTTGCTGGCTAACGACACATTTGCAACTCTGCCTTGAGATGCAGGTGCTTTTGGCTTGGCATAGCCTGGGCACTGATGCAGCATGCAGGCAGGGCTCCTGCAATGCCTTGGTAGCTGTATTATACTGGCTTTGAGCAGGAGATGCAGTGCCATCGCTTACATCAGGCTTGTCAAGGCCGTAGGGTACGCTTCCGCCCAGGCAGAAGATCACCTGGCCACACACGCCTCCGCTGTGAGAGGCCAGAGGTAACCGCCTTCACCGCCTGCTTTGCAGCCACCATCGTACCATGGCTTGCCGAGGCACCAGCACCATGGGCATGGTAGGCACGGCACCGCCTTACCGGGCACTTAGCCGGCAGAAGCACCTGCATCCCGAAACTGGCCAAACACAGGCCGGGAGAGCGAGTGATGCCGCCGGCGAGTGCTCCGGCAAGCCGCGCCCCCAGGTAGCTTGCGGCCTTCGGCATCGGCAGCACAGCAGAAAGAAATTTAACAATTTTATTCCAAGGCTATTTTTGACACTTGTAAAATCGCACCCAAAAACCACACACTTGTCACCGTATGCAGCCAAGGCAGACACAAACCTGCAGGTAGGGGACATACTTTTAGCCCCGCCAGCCAGGGGCACTGGCCACACGGATCGCTGAGGTCACTTGCCGGCCGGGGAGGGGCAACAAAATTACTCGCTGCAGGGCCTGTGTTTGCGAGGTATTTCGCCAACTTCGTACTGAGCAAAGGGCTGTATTTTTCATCGCTTTGTGGTACTGGTGCTGCTGGTATTTGCCCGGCCTGCTGGACGGCAGAGGCGTAGAGCCGCGGCTGAGGCCTTGCAAATACATACTGCTTTGTCAGAGGTTTTTGTGTGTGCTTGAAAGCAAAGGCTTGGGCACATTGTCTATGTCACGCGAAGAGTGCCTTCCTTGTGCAGAAGAAATCATCGCCTTGTGCAGATCAGGTTTGTAGGTGACCGTGGCTGCTGTGCATGAGTCGCTTTGTGAAACATGCCAGAGTAGGGGTTGGCATCATTCCCGGCAATATGGTAGGGAGCAAGGGCATGCGCGTGCAATGCAGGCAGCACTGACACTGGCACCTGTACACCGAGGCCGCGCTTGCTCACTTTGATGGCTTTAGCCACCTGTTTGACATCACCGTTCCCAGTAGTGACAGCTTGCCAACTGGGCAGTGGCCGAGCCATCAGGCAGACGCTTTGTTGTGCCAACATGCCTGGGCTGCTTTTTGCTGCTGCAAGGCTTATAAGCCTTAAGCCGGCTTTGTTTCGGCAGGCTTCAAGAGGCAGGCCCCAGAAGCCGGCCAAGCCCCAAAGAGAGGCATCAATTTAGGGAAGGAAGAAGAAGCATGAAGAAGCATGGAGTGCCACGGAAGGAAGAGGTGGCTTGTCGTTTCTTGGTAGGGCAACCGGCAAGACTGTGAGCACCTTGCCGGTGACATTGTGTCACCCTGCGAGACTCACGGGCCCTCGGCAGCCGGCATGATTTCGCTGCTGCAAGGGTCTGACCGTTGGGGCGACATTGGTGCCTCATTTAAATTAAAGGACTTTGAGGAAAGGTGATAAACTATACCACTCTGCCTGACTGCATGCCGGCACAATACCACACTGCCTTGCAACTGTACAGCTGTGGCATGAGATTTCTCACTGCTGGCTTGAGCCTTTTCCAGGGCATCTCCCTTTGTTTCCCAATTTGTTATACATAATGAAAATAACTAGAAATCGTATCTGTACGTACTGGTGGTATGGCATCGCACCGTAACATCTTCACCGCTTTTAACTTTAAAAACAACGCTACGTAAAGCATTGTACACGGCTGAGCGGCTTTGAAGGCGGCGGCTTGGGGTAACCGGTGAGCGCAGGGTCACATGCTGGCAGCGGTAGAGGCACTGCTTTGATGCGTAAAGATTAGGGAATGCAGGCAGTTTAGGCGACAGGGCCGGACATGCTTTGTCATGCCGGTATGTTTGAGGTCGGCCCTTTACCGTGCTTTCTGTTTGATAAGGCTAGGCGCACAGCACATGAAGGGCATGGCCATTACTGTTACCGCTTTCGGCCATTCGGCACAGGCACTTAACCCTTCCTTCGCTTTATTTGAGATATGACAAATTTGAGAATAACATAGTTTGCAGCATTTACCCCATCGCACACGCAGCCGACACTGCGGGCTTCCCGGTGACATCGTTTCTAAGCTTCTTCTGGCATTCCTTGAGATTTGGAATTTTGAATTAAGCCCCGGCAAGCAGGCCGTGGCCGGCACTGAGGCCGCTTTTGAGCCAGCTTTGAAATGAGGTGGCAGTATGAAAGGCTGGCTTAGCGTCGTATTGGTGCTGTCACGGCACTTTGTGGTACCAGGTAAAAATAGGTACGTAATATACAGACAAAGCCGTGAGCTGTGGGCAGTAGACGCTGCAGTACTGCGACACAAAATGGGCAGGGCAGCCCCTTAATGCCGCACAGAGCCGAGGCAGGCACGAGAGCACTTTGTTCACACACGGCTCACTTTGCTGAGGCCGCGGCTTGCTTGCTTGCAGGGAAACGGCTAAGCATACCTGCAGGCCGCACAGCAGCACTGCCATAGTGCACTTAAAAACGGCTTCAAGGAAAGCTTTATGAAGGAGAAATGCATAGCAGCTTTATTCACCAGCTGCTACTTGCTTTGAGTGGCGACGCCGCACTTTGTCCTGCCGTCACGTCACTTAGCTTGAAATCAAGCATGGCCTTATTTGAAGAACAAAACTATTCACCTTGTTTTTGCTTAATTTTCAAGTAACTTTAGCTTACCCCAGACTGCTGGGTAAGCATTATTGTTTTGACTTGCTGCTTTACACTTTCTACGGCGAATACCTTGTCATGCAATTTTTGGCGAAACGCTTTTACTACCCATTTGGGCACTTTGAAGCACTGCGGCTTAACTTTGCCATTCGTGAATTGCCGAGACAGCTTGGCACAGGGACGGGCGACATTGAATGCCGCATTTGCCATCATAAAGCCAGCTCGGTACTATCAAAACACTGAACTT
>VOFK01002353.1_pt1 | contig 21258 bp, 23 predicted proteins | sample 5384121 | NCBI WGS metagenome assembly VOFK01 (sample SAMN12384730, study PRJNA508395) | human gut metagenome | isolation source: healthy gut J | host: Homo sapiens | reverse complement strand
CAGTATCTCGTCATAGGCCGCCTGATATTTGTCAGTTTCAATGCCGCTGCTGATAAACATTGTGCTCTTAAACCTCTCTGTTCTCACAGAAGCATAATATGCAAGGCTCAATTTTTCACGAACGTTGGTAAACAGTTTTGAAAACGGACTGCCGCCGAAAATACATCCGCCGAGCATAAGCGCATAATATTCTTTGCTTGTAGGTTCTATACCACACTTTTTAACCCAATACAAAGCTTACTCTGAACAACTGCTATTTTCCTCAACTATTCTGTTTATTTCTTTTCCTTCCGGAACAGCGATTTTTTAGTCTTAACATAGCCTGAATCTCTAGGCTCAAATTCTCCGGCGAGCTCCGTCTTCCAGCATTTCCACAGTTTCGTCCGAAAAATCTCCGCTGGCAAAAATATCGACTTTTGTATCGTTTATAATATGCTTATAAAACTCATATAAGTTTTTGGAGGTAATATTCGGCAGTTCTTCAGCAAAACCGGCTTCAAACATACCGTAACCTCGCCTCCGAACATAGCTTCACGGCACTTAACCTCAACATATTCCTTTTTTATCGTTTATAAGCCCCTCAATAGCATTCTTTAAATTTTCCTTTTTTTCTCCGTTTAGATACTCTTCAACAAAACCATCATCGCCTGCAAGCGGACAGAATATAAATTCTTTCAGCAAGTCCACAATCTTTTTTGTGTCAGGTTCTCACCTATAAATTTATCCCTTATATACTCAACAGTGAAGTATATAACCTCGCCGTCGCCCTTGCTCCTGATACCGGCACGCAAAGTTGCGCTGTACAATTCGTCGAGGTATTTTTGATATCTCATTCATGGTTTTGTGCTTTTCTGTTCCTCTTTTTCATGACAGACGGCAGCAAAGCCGCTTTTGTCACCGTGCTTTTTTTGAAAGCGGAATATTAAAGAAAACACTGATAACATTTGTTTTAAACTTTTGTGCCGGAATTAATCTGAAATCCACACCGTTTTTAATATGCTGAATCATTCTCTTCATCCTCTATATATAAATTTAAGTTGAATAATACTCTGAATTTACATGTTTCACAAAATAAATATACCTCTGCACCATCCAGAATTTTCCTAAAATAAGTACAGAGCTTAACTTATATTATATCACCTTTTTTTATTTTGTGTCAATTTTGCTTGATTTGTAATAAAGTGTTAACCGAATATTAGTATTACCAAATTTTTATTATGTATTACAAATACCTACGCGTTGTCAATTGCCTGTTTACAATCCTTTATTATGGTTTTTGTTATGTTATTTAAAAACTTTAATCATGTACATCAAATATTCTATATAAAATAAATTAAAAAACTTACTATTTCAGATTATTTTCTGTTTTTCTAACAAGAGTCTTTTTTATAATTTGTCATCTACTTATTGGACTTTACTCTTGCAAAAACTACAGCAAGACATGCCGGCAGCGGATAAATTTTAGATTTTATTAAATAATAATTAGAGTTTTAGCATCATAGTTTATATATATAAATTAAACAAAACAAGAACCAATTTTTTATTTGAAAATAAAGATACTTTATTAGGTCGATTAAACCTCTGCGGCGCTCTAATTCTTATACATTTATTAAACGCCTAAATTAATAAACTGCGGCTGAAATTTATTTCAGCCGCAAATTTTATTATAAAAAATATTCACTTGACTATTATATTATACTTTAAATATATCATTTTTCTATTTTTTATATAAAAAGTTATTTTTATATTTATACTTAGTTATCTATTGATATATTTGACCATGTAACCGTAAATTTACAGAATTTTCATTTTTAAAACATTTTATAACTTATATTTTTTAACTTTTATGTATGAACTTTGCTGTAATGTCCATGAATATCAGGTTCATTAAAATCATCACAAAATATTACAGTCTTATCTTTTCCGGTTAGTTTTGCTGAATACAACGCTTTGTCGGCATTATCAAGCAATTGCTCAAAATTTGGTTTACAATTATATTTTATAGGTACCACTCAATACTAACAGTAACAACACCTTTTTACTTACAGCAGAATGTGAAATATTTAAATTCCGAACGGCTTGATTTATTTTTTCGAACACACTGCTTATATCCGCAATATCAGATCATGTAAAACCGCTACAAATTCTTCACCTCCGTATCGATAAAAAGTTAAATGATAAATCCCTTCTAATTTTTTTAAACATAACCCGATTTGTCTAAGGCAATCATCTCCGGTCTGATGTCCGTAAGTATCATTATATAGTTTAAAAGTCATCAATATCCAGTATCGACATAGCTGTAACTGGTTCTTTATAAACACCATTCTCATATTCAATAAAAAAATCAAAAAGTTTACGCTTATTAAAAAGCTGTGTAAGAACATCTGTCGTTTCACGAATATTAGCTTGCCTTTCAAGCTCAAAATTTTTTAGTCTGACGATTCTAAAATATTCACCCTAAGGTAACTCCTAACACAAAAGAAAAAATTGAATTAACTATTTCATCAATAACCAGCGACGGCGCTTTATGTAAATAAATCATGCTAATATAAAATACCAAGAAAAAAAACTCAGTAAGTATTATTCTAATTGATTTATCAAGTACAATAATAGGAAATGTAAGTAAAAGCGCCAAAACCATAACCCCAATATCATTTGGGGTAATAAAAGAGCCTGTTAGAGTGAAACATACAACCGCAGCTGTGAAAAACGACGTAAATGCTCAAATCCCAACATACTTCTCACGAAGTTTAATCAAAAGATAAAAAAGCTGCTAAAATCAAAAATACGCTAAAATATACAATTCTCAGATTGTAATATGATGGTATAAACATAGACGTAATAAAAAGCATAAAAAAGCAAAATCCGCCTATTTTAAGTATAACCTTTGTAAAGTCATTATTACTATCAACAACTTTTTCATAATTATCAGCCAGCAATTGCTTTTCTTTATATACCTCATTAGTATACAGGTTTTTAAATTTCATAACAACCCCCCTTTAACAAATATTTACTAAAATATAGAATTCTATTATTAAAAACGACAACTATAATTCCAATTTTAAATGAAAACACAACTAACAGAGTTCAAGACAACTTGTATTTATTAAAAAGCAACACCACAAATTTCAACTATTTTAAATACATTTTTAACCAAACGCTGTCTTTTTTAAATTATTTTTTCATACACAAAAAGCTGTTCAATTCACCAACCAATAAGTTCATATGAATCAAACAGCTTCACCCAAATTATGTTATTATATTCCGCATATTATAAATTAACTTTCCTTAAGCGCTTTTTACCTGTAAGTAGCCGACGCTGCAGTTTCCTCCGTCTTTTGCGAGCCTGCTGCAAAGCTTCGCCAGCCATGTCCAGAAGCTTCTCAAACTCGTCGCACTCGCATTCCACAACGTCGGTATAACCGCAGCTTACTGTAATCTTTTTTCTTCCTCAGTTCCCTGAACTCAATATTAAGACCCTTTATAAGGACGGACAAGCCCTGGCACACCCGCTGTATTCCCTTATAATCATGTATGAGACTGACGGCAACAAGACTTGTTCCGCCATACCTGTAGACGATAAGTTCACCCGGGTCAGAAATCTTCAGCATACAATTACCTATTTTTCTAAGACATTTATCTCCCATTTCCCGTCCATATTTTGTATTGTATTCTTTAAACATATCTATATCAATAATAGCCAAACTGCAGAGAGATTTTGCAATCCTCGTATCGTTCTTTTTCCCGACAAATCCTCAAGCAGCTTTTTTTTATAGTTAGGCAGACCCGTGAGTTCATCAACCTGTGTCTGCCTTGCCAAAAATCCTGCTGCTGTTTATTCCGCTTATTCTTATTTTAAATATCTTAGCGTTTATTAAGATACCCATTAAAAAGTCCTGCGGAAGAATTCAATATATCAAATGAAGAATATTTAAAAATCTTTAAGCATAAATGTCGCACCACAGAAAAGCAGCCATAAAACCACCGAAAAGGCAGAACATGGGATTGTTAATCAAATATAAGCATTGGCAAAAACGAAATCAAAACAATAAAAGCCGTTGCAGTGCCTCCCGGAGTTTGATAAATCCCGGCTATCGCGCCATACGCCATTATCACCGACGTCAAAAAATATGTCAGCACAAGCGAATACGGCAGCAGTGCGTCAAAAGCGACGCAGGTTAAAACAAATATAATTGCCGAAACTAAAAATTCCATAAAATAAGTCATTCTCAAATCGGCTATAGACGGCAAAACTAAACTAACAAGATAAAAAGCAGCAGCATAATTAAACCCGATGTAAAAGAAATCTGCTGCAAAAACAATAGGTTTGTTTTTTTTTGTATTTCATCATGATTTATTTCAAACAAAGACGCGTCAGTATTAAGACCTAACAAATTCGCCAGTCTGTATTTAATATTTTTTTCATCAGTATCACCCGCAGAAATATAGTAAATTATAACATATTGGGTGAAAAATATCAATAGTTAAATATTATGAACGCCGGCTCAGTCCTGCTGTCCGCCTAAAAGTTCCGCAATTTTAAACTTTATTTTTTATTTCCGGACGGTCTGACTCGGTTATCAGCTCATATTCAGACGCAGTCAGCTGGGATTTTAAAAGCTCGTCCGTCTCATCCGAACGCTTGCAACCCCGTCAACAAAGCATAGCGGAGGATACATAACACACCACCAATTTTTCCCTTTGGCGGCGCCTATTTTTATGTTTAACGCATTATATTCCCCTCTTGGAAGTGATACCACACTATCTCCCCGGCCGCTCATATTGTTTTGTGGGAAAAGAACACTGCGTAACCTGACAGTCGGCATCATAATTATAACCATTTTCGGTTATGACCTGCTCAGCAACATATTTTATAAATCCTATATTATCAGCGGCGGTTTTGATTAACTGTTCCGCGGAAACACAGTTTTCAAACAAAAATCCGCATCTGTCCACCACTTCATCCCTAACCTTAAGTTTAAGCGCCTGATCCTCATCTGAGTCACTGTTTGCAACGATATGTAATCTGAGCACACTATCCTCAATATCGTTGACCTGCCACGAAATATAAGAAACTGCTGTGACAAGAACCAGCGCGGCAGCGCAGATAACTCCGAATACTCTCATCAAATTTACTTTTTGGCATAATTCTTCCTCCTAAAACTTTTTGCTCTTTAAAATTTTAATGTAATAAACTTCCTATTCTTCCATAAGTTATATCATGTTATAGATTTTTAACATATTTTTTATAAATTATACCTATTGAAATTATCGCGAAATATGTTAAAAATAGATATTTAGTGCTGCGGCTGTCAAATCCGCAATAACATGAAACTTTTTGGAAAGAAGGTTATTTATTTGGAAAAAATTAAACGTATGCGTCATTTTCGGCGGCGTGTCAAGCGAACATGAAATCAGCAAGATATCCGCCGCTACGGTTATTGACTCTCTTGATACTGCCAAATATAATATACATAAGATTTTTATTGATACTGAAGGAAACTGGATTTATTTTGATAAACCAACGTCTGAAATATCCACTCTGCCGGCCGGAGAATATGACAAGGCCATCATTTCTCCATCGCGCGGCGATAAAGGGCTTTAAGATATAAAAATAATGGAGACATTGAAAATATAAAAACATACGTTATTATCCCTGTTCTCCACGGCAAAAACGGCGAAGACGGAACGATACAGGGACTATTTGAAATTGCCGGCATCCCATATGTTGGCTCAGGAGTTCTAGGCAGCGCTGTATGTATGGACAAATGCGTGGCTAAAATTCTGTTTAAAGAAGGGATACCCCAAAGCAGACTGGATTACCGTCAGAACCTCGGATATTTCAAATGATAACTGGATAAAAATGTTGAAGAAAAACTGGGCTTCCCTTGTTTTTATAAAACCTTCAAACGCAGGCTCATCTGTGGGTATCAGCAAGGCGCATAACAGAGAAGAGCTTATCGAAGGTGTGAATCTCGCCTTTGAACATGACAGTAAAGTTCTAATTGAGGAATTCGTTGCCGCAAGCGAGGTTGAAAGCGCGGTCATAGGAAACACAGACCCCTATGGTTGCCGAAAAAATATTGGTGAGATTGCTCCGGCTAATGAGTTTTTATGATTTTGATGCTAAGTATAATGACAGCAGTTCCAAAATAACCATACCTGCCAATGTGACCAAAGACGTTGAAGCCAAACTCAAAGACTATGCGATAAGAGCGTATAAAATATGCGAATGCGGCGGTCTGTCTAGAGTTGACTTTTTTTTGACAAAGAGAGCGGCACAGTCAGATTAAACAAAGAAATAAACACTCTCCCAGGCTTTACCTCCATAAGTATGTACCCTAAAATGTGGGAAAAGAGCGGTGTCGGCAACTTTAAACTGCTTGACAACCTTATAAATTACGCCCTAGACAAAAACAATAAATAAGGTGATATATAATGGATAATAGACCAATAGGTATTTTTTGACTCCGGTCTAGGAGGTCTTACATGTGTCCGCGAGGTCATGAAGATAATGCCGAATGAAAACATAATTTATTTCGGCGATACCGGAAGAAAGTTCCGTACGGCACAAGAAGCTCCGCTACTATAGTAAAATATGTGCGGCAAGACATAAATTTTTTTAAGAAAATTTGATATAAAAATTTATAGTCATAGCCTGCGGAACCGCCAGCAGCGCCGCCCCTTCCGCATATCACAAAGAATACGACACCGATATTATCGGAGTGGTGGAACCTGCCTCAAAATTGGCAGTGAATGCTACCAAAAACGGACGCATTGGAGTTTTAGGCACCAGCGGAACAATAAACAGCGGAAAATATTCCGAAAAAATCGGGAACTTAAATCCCGAAATAAAAAGTCATATCTAATGCTTGCCCTATGTTTGTTCCGGTGGTAGAAAATGGATATTCTGATTCTAAGATAGCGAGAATGCTTGCGGAGGAATATCTTGACGTTATGCTAAAAGAATGATGTTGACACCATTACTGGACAGGCTGTACCCACTATCCTCTGCTGAAAAAGACAATACAAGATGTGGTTGGGGACGGCGTGACCTTGATTGATTCAGGCGCCGCTGCAGGCCGGTTAGGCTAAGAGGATAATGGAAATGCACAGACTTCTGTCCGGCAGCAATGAGATTGGCGGTGCAAAAATATTATGTCAGCGACACAGTTCACGGATTTGAAGAACTCGGAAGCCTTTTTCTCTCTAAAAAATTGAGGGCGACGTTGCAAAAATTGATATAGAAAAATACTGAGAGGTGAAAATATGGAAAACAATGCAGTTATATCCATACGCACAAAACCAGGAGTTAGACGGTGAGCAGGGAGACAATTGCTCTCGATACAGTCGGCAAGTATGCTATCAGAAAACAATAAAATATATATAATTTATGATGAAAGCGACATGACCGGTTTTGAAGATACGACCACTACCATAAAAGTCAGCGACGGTAACGTGAGCGTTCGCAGAAGCGGACGTTATACTTCAAAAATGAATTATCTGACAGGTGAAAAAAAGTCTCTGTCTGATAAATACGCCGTATGGACAAGTCGGCGCCGCAATAACTACCGAAAATATAAATTTTGACTTTGGCGATAACGGCGGAACTCTCAATATGAATTATCTTTTAGACGCCGACAACCAAAATTTTATAAAGAATAATATGACGGTTACAGTTAGAACAGACAGCGTCACGGAATCAAAAATCTGAAATTAATTAGTTGTCCGCTCCGGTTTTCTGATGTTTCTGTGTTGAAATGCGAAACGGAATTTAATAGAAAACCGTCGGCGGAAAATATTTAATAATAAAACTATATACGATTACAAAGGGGAAAACCGAATGAGTATCATAGACGGTATAAAAAGTGAAATAATCGAAAAAATCAGCGCAGGCTATAAAGAGGCCGTATCAAACGGCAGTTTGCCTGAAACCGATGAAAATATAGATATAAGCAGCCTTGCTAAACTTGAGGTGCCTAAGGACAAATTCACGGAGATTTTGCCTCGCAACATAGCCATGGTTTTGGCAAAACAGCTCAAAACCGCGCCTAGAAAAATTGCAGACGCTATAACCTCGAATATTGACAAGTCCGGAGATATAAAAGATATCGAGGTTGCAGGAGCCGGATTTATAAACTTTACCTTGCCCCTGACTGGCTGTACAGAACTATGGAATCTATCGAAAAAGAAGGCAGTGATTACGGAAAGATTGATCTCGGCAAAGGCAAAAGGTGATGGTCGAGTTTGTCAGCGCAAATCCTACAGGTCCTATGCACATGGGGCAACGCCCGCGGCGGAGCTCGGTGACTGTTTGGCCTCCGTGCTTGAATACGCCGGATATGATGTAACGCGTGAATTTTATATAAACGACGCCGGCAACCAAATTGAAAAGTTCGGCAAGTCGCTCAGTGCCCGTTATATCCAGCAGTTAAAAAGGCGAGGATGCAATTGAATTCCCTGAAGATGGTTATCAGGGCGGAGACATAACCGAACACGCAAAAGAGTTTATAAAGCTTTATGGAGACAAATACCTGGACTGCGGCGAAGATGAACGCAAGCAGGCTTTTGATAGATTATGCGCTTGAAAAAAAATATCAGCACTCAAAAACTGACTTGGAAAAATATAGAATCAATATGACGTGTGGTTCAGAGAAAGCCTTCTTCACAAGAACGGCGAGGTAACGTCTGCAATTGAACGTCTGCGCAAAAACGGATATACTTTATGATGAAGACGGCGCTGTTTGGCTGAACTGTGAAAAAGATGGGACTGGAAAAGAATGAGGTTCTTGTCCGCCAAAACGGAATACCTACTTACTTTGCCGCAGATATTGCCTATCATATAAACAAACTTGAAACCAGAAATTTTGACCTTGCTATAAATATTTGGGGAGCCGACCATCACGGCCATGTTGCCAGAATGAAAAACGCGCTCTCAGCAGTAGGAATTGATTCCGGCAGACTGGAAATTGTGCTTATGCAGCTTGTCCGTCTTATGCAGGACGGAGAGATTGTCAGAATGTCTAAACGTACCGGAAAGGCAATAACTCTGAACGACCTCTTTAGAAGACGTTAGCATTGACGCGGCTAGATTTTTCTTTAATATGCGAGGCGCCGGAAGCCATTTGGATTTTGACCTCAGCCTTGCAAAGGAACAAAAGCAATGACAATCCGGTATTTTATGTTCAGTATGCGCACGCCAGGATTTGCGGAATACTGAGACTTCTGAGTGAAGAGGGAATTAACGTCAAACCTTACGCCGAAATAAAGCCCGAACTTTTTAACTGATGAAACCGAGCTGGATTTATTAAAGAAGCTCAGCGATTTGCCTGAGGAGATAAGAATATCGGCTGAAAGTTTGGAGCCGTCAAAAAATGACGCGTTATGTTATGGATTTGGCTTCCGCTTTCCACACGTTTTATAATGCCTGCCGTGTTAACGTTGAGGATGAAGACCTGCGTGACTGCAGAATGAAATTGATTGACTGCACAAGACAAGTTATTGCAGGGGTTCTGAATATGCTTAAGATTACTGCCCCTGAAAAAATGTAGGAGGTGCTTATGAAGAAACTAACAGCAGGACTGCTTATTGCCGCATTAATAATAGTTTCAGCCATGCCGGCCTTTGCGTTTGATGAAAACAAGATAATAACGAACCTATCGTCATATACCGGTGTTCTGTTTTTATCTGACTGGAAAGATGAGGGGAATCGTTCTTAAAAATGTAAAACCTGTAATTGTGAATGAAGAAAACACTGCTATTGCCGCACAGCTTGAATATATACTGAAATTCCTGCCTTTGGAGGGAATATCAAAAAACGGAAGCAATGGCGAAGAACTGGACCTTAGTTCCCTTTGCATGGTTTTTTGGATATGAATGTAAAAGTTACAGTAGCCACTCTTGCCGGCGGCGGTTATAGAATAGTATCAGTAACTACAATATAATATAAATTTTATGGGGGGCTTTCTGCCCCTTATTATTTTAGGAGGTATAAAATGAAAAATTTCAAAAGATTGTTAGCCGCTGCGATAGCGGCCTCCTGTTTGGTTCTCCCATTTGGCGGAACCGTAACGGCGGACGAGCCTGAAACAGCTGTTTCGACTGCGGCTCCTGCAGATCAGTCTCAAAACGGGGAATTTATATCTGATTACGTAAGTCAGGTTATAGACTATCTTTCTGTCTATGCTAAGGATGGTGTTAACCAGCTCTCATTATATAAAAGCAGGACTGCTTGAGATATTAAACAGCATCCGGAACTTTTCATGAAACCGTTATGAGCGCGATTTTTAGGCTCAATAGATGAACATTCGGTCTTTTTTATAAAAGCGGAGAATTTGAACAGTTTATTTCACAGCTTGAAGGAGCTGTAGGCGGTATTGGAATAACATTTAATGAATCGAACGGAAACCTGATAGTAGGTTCAGTATATGAAAAAAATTCTCCGGCAGCTAAAGCCGGAATCCTGACAGGGAGACATACTCTACAGCGCTGACGGCAATAATCTTCTCGGCGTTAGCATAGAAGTTGCACAGAAATATATCAGAGGTCAGGTTGATCCCCTGTGACCGTCGGAGTTTTTACGTGAAGGTGTCGACGATGTTTTGTACTTCACTTTGACCAGAGAAGAAATCGGTGAGAAACAATCTGTGGCGTATAAAATTGTTTCCGCTCCCCGATGAACAGAACGAACAGAATTCAGCTAAAGTTATGTATATAAAAAATCTATGGTTTTATGGACAATACATCAGACCAGTTTGACGCTGCCGTTAAGGAGGCTTTGACAGTCAGAATATAAATAATATTATTATAGACGTCCGCGATAATGGTGGTGGTTATATAACCCAGGCGGTAAAAAGTAGCAAACTACTTTGTTCCGAATGGAAAACGTAATCGTTACTGAGGACCACAAAGTTGATCTTTTTGATATTACATACAAGTCTAACAATGAGAGAACTCAGAAAAATGACGTAGTTGTATTGGTAAATGAATACTCTGCCAGCGCCTCTGAAATTTTAGCGGCCGCAATAAAAGAAAATGAAGTTGGAGTTTTGATTGGAACAAAAACTTACGGTAAAGGGACAGTTCAGAGCAGCGTCTCATTAAAAGACGGCGAAGCTATGAAATATACTGCCGCATATTATCTGACGCCGAGCGGAGAAAAATATTGATAAAATAGGAATAACGCCCGACGCCGTTGTTGAGAATGGTTCCGTGCCGTTTGATTATTCAGGTTACGAGGATTTTGATTACAGCAGAATATATAATCCCGGCGATAGCGATGCTAATATATCCAAAGCTAAAAGATACTGAATGTCTGGGGCAGGTATAACGGAAACATCAATGACCCGTATTTTGACAGCGAACTCGAAAGCGCTGTAGCCCAGTTCCAAAACAATCAGGAGCTCTTCCCATATGGTGTGCTTGACTTAACAACACAAAGAGAGTTGTATAACGCGCTACAGAACACTACAGTAATTGTTGACAACCAGCTCGAAGCCGCATTCAAGCATTTTGGACTAAAAGCTGAAATTATTGAATAAAAAAGTAATACAAATTTAACAAAAAAGACGGCTGAATTGCCGTCTTTTTTTATTGAACTTCTTAGAAAAATATGGTATAATACCATCTGTAAGTTAAATATATATTAATAAATAAAACTTTAGAGGAGGAAGTAAAATGAGAAAGTATTTGTCTGAGTTTATAGGAACGGCCGTATTGGTCATCTTTGGCTGCGGCAGCGCTGTTGCTGCCAACAATCTGATTGGTGACGCCAATTTGGTTATGACCGGCAGCGCGCTGGCGCTTTCTACATTACTGATAGCATTTGCTTTTTTTGGTTTATCAATTGTTGCCATGGCATATTCTATCGGAAACGTATCAGGCTGTCATATCAACCCGGCAGTTTCAACCGGTATGCTGGTTTCGGGTAAAATGACGGTAAACGATTATATCGGATATCTTATTTCACAATTTTTAGGCGGTATAGCCGGAGCTGCAATTTTAGCTTTTTACTTTTAGGAACCGAGAATGGTTTGGGTCAAAACGGATTTGGTGAAGCAAGCGCTCTTGGCATAGGAATGTGGCAGGCATTCCTGGTTGAAGTAATCCTGACATTCGTATTTGTCATAGCTATTATCGGCGTTACGTGCTAAAATAGAAAACGCCGCTGTTGCCGGTTTAGTAATAGGGCTTACCCTTACGCTGGTACATATCTTAGGTATTCCATTCACAGGCACTTCAGTAAACCCAGCGAGAAGTTTCGGACCGGCGCTTATAATGCTGTTTGCAGGAAAGAGCCTGCCTATGGCACAGGTTTGGGTGTTCATTGTTGCTCCTCTGGTCGGAGGAATTTTATGGCGGCATTAGTTTATAAAGTTATCGCACCATCGAATAAAAAATAAATACAGTTTAAAATATTAAACGGCATGCTATAATATATAGCGTGCCGTTTTTACACAACTATTTAGTTCACATAAAAAAAAACTCAATGCGGCAAACTACTACTGCTGCTTGATATTCCTATAGTGTCAATAATTCAAATATGCAAACATTAAGGTTTATTTTTTAAATCTTGTTTTACATCGCTAAGCAGCAGTATCATTATTGAGAATATAGAATTATCTTACCTTCCGCCGACACCCATTTATAATTTAAAACACAAAATAAATCTAATAAAAAAAGCCTGACATTCAGCCAGGCGAAATTTTAAATTATCATAGAATATCAACTTTTTGTTCTCTTCTTCCTCTTTCTTAAAAAAGTTTAATTTAGACTTTCCAGTATCACCAACGCTTTCCCTCTCATCGCGCTTGGTCAATAAATATTTTCTTATAGCAAATAGCGCTGCAATGGCCGCCACTTCAATAAGAATATCCAAAGCTGATTTATGAACCAGAACCAACTGTCTGGCAATCGCAAACAAAAAGAACTTCCACCACTGTTTCGGGAGTATGCCGGCAAAGCATTTTTATAAACTCTACGCCGATAGCAAGTATCATTGCCTTGTCAAGAATAGTCTCTAATATTTTATCCCCGCCGCTGAACACGCTGAGGTTTATCATCTCAAGGAATAATCTGACGCCTAAAAATCACAACTGCTATACCTATCACGCAGGAAATTAAAAGTTCCAGCAGATAACAAAATTCAAACATCTTCTTCTGTATCTTTTGCCTCATATCCTTTTCCCTCCCAATATATCTACATACTAATATAATACCAAACATATTAATTTAATAAATAAATTATAACATTTGGAACAATAAAAGTAAACAGTTATATTTTGTCTTAAAATTTATCTTTACCGGCAGTAAAATATATATAATTGACTTTGATGACTAAACTTGATATAATTAGACTATATTTGTAATTTCAAAAGGGAGAGATTATGAAGAATTAATAATGAAGACGTATCTCTTAAAAAAAGAAGCGGGATAAAAGAAGAAAAAATAATTCATACTATACTTAGTATTTTTGGTCATTTTGGTTATGGTAAGACAGTTCTTTATGGAAAACTATGCAAATGTCTTTACATGCGTACTGACCTTGATTTTATTTATGATTCCATCATTTGTGGACAGAAAATTAAATATAAAACTGCCTATTGCTCTTGAGGCCGTAATAATGTTTTTTATTTTTTTCAGCCGAAATTTTAGGCGAAATTCAAAGCTTTTATACAATAATTCCGCTTTGGGATACAATCCTTCATACCATAAACGGATTTATGATGGCCGCTATAGGTTTTGCTATGATAGATATTCTTAATCAGGACCCGCACTTTCATATCAATATGTCTCCTCTTTTCGTAGCGTTTGTGGCGTTTTGCTTTTCCATGACTATAGGCGTCATTTGGGAGTTTTTTGAATATGGAATGGATCAGTTTTTTCTGACCGACATGCAAAAAGACTGGTATGTTCCAAACATTTCCTCTGTCTTGCTGAACCCCAGCGGGTTAAACGACCCTATCATAATAAAAAGATATTACCAAAACGGTCATATCGGGAACGATAAACGGTGTTCCGCAGGATTATGCCATAACCGGTTCATATTTGGATATTGGCTTAATAGACACAATGAAAGATATGTTGGTTAACTGTCTCGGCGCAATAATATTCTCTATTTTTTTGGATTTTTCTATATAAGAACACGAGGCAAGGGAAAGGTTGCGTCAAGCTTTATTCCGCAGCTTAAAACTGAAGAAGAAATAGAGGCAACCGAGGCTATGCTGAGAGCCAGAAAAGATGAGATTAAAAATAAAAAAGATAAAAAAATAGCATATCACTTAAAGCGTTTGAAAGGTGACTTTTCAAAATGATTAGAAATGCAACTCTATCTGCCTGGATATACAGGCAAATTTGACCGCAATGCTTTTTAGATAATCATATAATAAAATCTTTGAAAACTGAATTTTCAGAGATTATCTCTCCCCAAAAACTCTGTTTTCTTTCTCATTTTTGAAAAATAGGTGCATGTTGGATTTGTCCAATGCCAATTATGATATGATTATTTTGAAGGAACTGAAATTTGCCCGATTGGGTATCTTGAATGAATTTTTTTATACAAAGAAATTTTCCGTGCTAAAGGATACTCAAAAAAACTACTGCACGAATGTGAGCAATGGGCTATAAAGGCTGTTATGGTTTTTACCAGTGATTGTGAACTTAGCAGCGAGACTATCAGACTGTTTCATATCAGTGCAAGATTTAAATAATCAAACGGAGTTATTTTTTTCACTAAAAAACTTAAAAAACTATAATAAGAGATATATTTAATCCTCCGATTGAAAAAAGGAAAGACAAAATGAATAATATTTATGACAACAAAGATTTTTTTAAAGAATATTCAAAAAATGCCTCGAAGTCGGAAAGGTCTTGGCGGAGCAGGCGAATGGCACCAGTTAAAAGAATTATTTCCGGACATGAAAAACAAAACTATTCTTGACTTAGGCTGTGGTTATGGCTGGCACTGCAAATACGCGGCAGAAAACGGAGCCAAACAAATCTTGGGTATTGATTTAAGCGAAAAACATGATACGGGAAGCAAAAAAGAAAAAATAACGACCCTAAAATCAAGTATGAAGTATGCGGCTTGGATAACTTCTCTTATCCGAAAACACATTTGACTGCGTAGTTTCAAATCTCGTTCTGCATTATATAAATGACCTTGATGAGATTTACAAAAAAAGTATACAGAACATTAAAACCCGGCGGAACTTTTTATATTTAATATCGAGCACCCGATTTTCACCGGAAGCGTAAATCAGGAATGGATTTATGGCTCTGACGGCAGTATTCAATACTGGCCAATAGACAATTATTTTTATACAGGAGAGCGGCAAACCAACTTCTTAGGTAAAGAAGTAGCTAAACAGCATCATACTCTGACCCAAATATTAATGGGTTTAATAAAAAACAGGATTTCAGCTCGAGGCGGTTCAGGAAGCGGTTCCGCCGCCTGAAATGATGGATATTCCCGGAATGTCGGACGAGCTTAGAAGACCAATGATGCTGCTTGTAAAATGCAAAAAAATAAGTTAGCAGAAGTTTCGTATAGATAAAAATATTTTTTATAACTGCAAATATTTTTACATCATTAAATTTTAAACACAACCCGCATTTTTTATGCGGAAACATATTAAACATTATATAAAAAGGTGGTACTTATGAAAAAAATCAGTATGCTCTTAGTTTCTTTTTATGATATTCATTACATCATCATTATATACTTTCCCAGTATCTGCTGATTCAGTAACCGGACGTTTATTATATACCGATATTTCAGCATATATCAACCACTATCCTATACCTGCATATGCTTCTGACACCGGATATATTGTTGTTAAAGTCCGCGATTTGGAACACTATGGTTTCGACGTGAGCTGGGATGAAGAAACGCGCACTGCTAATCTTGATTTAAAAACTTCAGAAAATAATCAAACTCAGATTAGCGGCATAGATAACGTTATGCTCCCGGCCCAAAAAACCGGCATACAATATTCACGTTACACATTGAATGACACTAGGCTGATTTTTAACGGAAAAAGCATTGATGTATATAACGCATGCGGCTCCTCTTACATACGTCTGGAAGAACTTAATGAAGTTGGCGAAGTCTATTGGGTTCCTGAGCTTAAGGCTATGAAAAGCTTGGATAAACGCGTTTTCTTCAACTGATTATGAGCCGCTGGCAAAAAGCCTCTCCCGAACCAAAACCTATTATATCCGATTATTCATCGTATTACAATATAGATAACACCAGAAACGATTGGTGGTTTTAGAAAAGCGCCCGGCTATTCTGAGATAGACAGCAGCGTGGTTTCTTTAATCTCAAATCATAAGGTAATATTTAGAGACACCGCAAGACCTAAAAAAAAATTTATTTGACGTTTGACGAAGGTTATGAGGAAGGATACACAAATCAAATTATTGACGTCTTAAACAAATATAATATACCCGCAGCATTCTTTATTACAGGCGATTATCTAAAAGAAAGCCCTGAGTTAGTTGAAAGAAATGCTGGACTATGGTTATACAGTAGGAAATCACACTTTTAAACATCCTATCCTCCGACAGTCTCTCCCGAATCCGCAGCTTATCAAATTTCAGAGTTATCCAATAGATTTGCTGAAATGTTTGGAGTTAATATGAATTATATTAGACCTCCTGAAGGAAGCTACAGCAGCCGTACTCTTCAGCTTGCCGGATGATATGGGATATAAAACAGTTTTCTGGAGTTTTGCATACTCAGATTGGGATACTGCAAATCAAAAAGAGCTGATACAGCATTCACGCAAATAGCGCCATATCTTCATGACGGCGCAGTAATGCTGCTTCACGCATGTTCATCTGATAACGCAAACGTTCTCGATCGTCTTATTCAATATATCTTATCCGAAGGTTACACATTCGGAAGCTTAGATGAAATTTGGGTATAAGTTAAGCAAACAATATTTATGTTAAAAAATAAACTGCAGAAAAATAGTTATCAAACAATAAATTGAATCAAAACATATATGAACAGTTCTTAATTTTGCCAAAACGGCTTAAATTTAAGAGCTGTTTTTTCTATATCCTGCCTTATAAAACTGTTTGCTATAAACACTTTTTAATTTTAAAATTATCTTTTTATTTATAATTTTATTTAGAAACAATTTAAAATATCACAACTTGCTCCAAACATTATGCAGCTTAATCCGCATTAAAAAAACATTAATTTTGATCATTATATTTATAAAGTTCTCCTCTACTTCCCTTATATTATCATAGAGACATATTATAGACACTTTTAAAAAGCTCTGTTAAAAGTGTCTGAAGGGAAAAAACTGAACAAACGATAATATTTATAAACTGTGTCAGAGAAGATTATAGCAGACTCACTGGCGCTTAAACATAATCTTTTGTATCTATATTAATGTGCTGACCCTTATTAAAAATATATATTATATTAATATGTTCGTGCAAATGCTGATAAAAACTTAACTTTACGCTCAAGGGTTGCTTTATAGTTATTTAGAACGTTTAAAATTTATAAAATGGAACCATTTTTCAAGCCTGCCCAAAAATACTCATTACATAGCAATAATTGACTAAAAACTATAATTTGTTTGACTGTTATTATACAGTGATTGATGTTAAAATACAAGTATAAAATATAAAATAAAAATAAAAAACAGGAGGTATTTTTTATGAAAATGAAAAAGATGTATTGCTTTAATACTGACATTGGCAATGGCATTGTCATGCGTAGCGATATCGGCTTCTGCAGTCAGCATTGAAGATAATACAAACACAGAAAACAACCAGGTAAGTACAGCTGCCATTGACTATGGAACGGTAACCCAAAATTCTGACGGTTCGGTAATGCTCAATTTTTTGGACAAGATTCTATCACCGTTAAAGGCAACAGGGGTGATATTGTTACCGACTCAGAACACGGCGGAATTTTAAGACCGGATAATCTCAGAACCAATGACGACAGTATTGCGATTCTCACATTGCCAAGTGTAAACTTGAAAAATTCCGGATACGACAAACTTGACTTATACGTTGCCAGCGAGAAAAACGCTGCAGTTGTTGTAAAAAAGCCGGAGATACAGAAATTGCTTCTATAAGCAATATTAACACCAGCGGCTGGGAGACTTTTAATGTATTTACTCAAACTTTGACTACAACCGATGCTGAAGGTCTTATCACTCTTAACATTACTGGCGAAGGTGCAAATACATACTGCGGAAACTATATATATGTAAAACTATATAACAGTCAAGCGGCAACCGCCACGCCAAAGCCTACAACTGACCCGAACTTGCCAACTGCAACACCGGCCCCGACAACTGACCCAAATCAGGAAACACCAATCTACCTTGATACAAATTACACATTTGAAGAACGCGCGGCTGACTTAGTTTCAAGAATGACCCTTCAAGAAAAAAGTTTCACAGATTGGATACAAAGCATCTGAAATTCCGCGCCTCGGTGTATCTTCATATAATTATTGGAGAGAAAGCTCTGCACGGAGTAGCAAGACAAGGCAAAGCAACCAGCTTTCCTTCACCTCTTTCTATGTCAAATACATGGAACCGTGATTTGGTATTTCAAGTAGCCGATGCTACTTCAACAGAAGCACGAGCCAAAAATCCGAATACTGACTTATCATATTGGAGTCCAACCGTAAATATGGCAAGGATCCACGATGGGGCAGAAATGAAGAATCTTACGGTGAAGACCCCTACCTTACAGGTCAGCTGGGAATACAATTTGTTAACGGAATGCAGGGAGATGACGAAAAATATTTAAAAACCATCTCAACATTAAAAACACTTTTGCAGCAAACAATAACGAAAAAAGAACCGCCGCGGCGGCTCATCAGTAATGACTGAATATAATTTTAGAAATTACTACACAAAAGTATTCCAAAATATAGCTGAAGAAGCAATGCCTGCTTCAGTAATGTCGTCATATAACGCTACAACAATATATAGAAATGGAAAGCTTTTATATAACTATAAACCATCATCTGCAAATCCATATCTCTTAACTGACCTTTTAAGAAGAAATTGGGGCTTTGACGGATATGTAACAAGCGACTGCGGAGCCGGTGAAGATATGATTAAAAATACGGCCTATAAGCAAGGTATGCTTGGTTCAAGCAATGTTTCTAACGCAGAAGCCATTGCACAGCCATTTCTCTCAGGTATGGATATAGAATGTTATTTAGGCGGAGGATGTGCTGCTACTACTAACGGTGTTGAAGCTGTTGAAAAAGGGATATATATGAGTGAAAGAATACCTTGAGACAGTTGTATATCATCTTTTCTTGCAGAGATTTAGAACAGGTGAATTTGACCAAGGCTCAAGATACTCAGATATTACAAAAGACGAACTGGAGAAACAGGAACATGTTGACATAGCTGAAAAAGCGGCTGAGCAGTCATGGGTTCTGCTTAAAAATGATAATGATTTTCTCCCTGTTAAAAATACAGCCTCCAAGGTAGCTGTTGTGGGAAACTTAGCAAACAAACTTGTTCTTGGTGATTATTCAGGAACTCCTACTGATACAGTTACTCCGATAGAAGGTATCACTCAGGAATTTAAAAACGTAAATAAAGATACAGAGGTTGAACATCTTGGTGCAGTTTCAGAAAATGAAAACTCTTTAATGTAAAGAGCATCACTCTTGTATTAAAGAATGGAAAAACAAGAAATGTAGATATCTCAAAAAGCCAAAATGTTAGTGGAATGACACTGTCAAACGGACAATTTGTAAATATGACGCCAAAAGCTTCAGCCTATATCCCAAGTGGGGACTTTAAAGATGTTGCTTCTGTTAAAAATTGAAATGGCAACAGGCACAGATGGGCGGCTCATTTAGTATATCATACGGTCAAGGCGGACCTACCGTAGCATCGGTTTCATCTACAAGCTACAGCTGACCTTAACACATATATTTCTTGTGAAGCTGCATACACAGGCGAAGACGGCGGCTATAGTGATGTTGCAGATATGTATATTACCGCAAGCCCGGCAATAGCTCCATTCTCAGTTGAAACATATAAAAATGAACTTGACGCTGCAGCTGTAATTATCGCATACGCCGGAACTATACCTAAGCAGGAAGGTTTTTGGAGACGCGGATTCTTCTGAATCAAAGACAGAAATGATATTAATCTTCCATCTCACGAGGCTCATGTTCAGCAAATCGCAGAAGCTTATCCTGAAAAAAGACTGTTGTTGTAATGCAGACAGTAGGTCAAATGAATGTGGAACCATTCATGAATAAATGTAAAAGCAATTCTTTGGACCTGCTACAATGGACAAACGCAAGGAGTACAGCATTAGGAAAATTATTGACCGGACAGATTAATCCGTCAGGAAGACTTTCATCAACCTGGTATAAAAATGCCGATATTTCAAAAATGGAACTTGCAAACTCATCCAAAAGACTATTGACGGCATTGAAGGATACTATACAGACTACAATATCCAAAGTGACGGAAAAAATCCGGGCCATACATATCAATATTATACCGGCGTCCCAATTTATCCATTCGGTTATGGTCTCAGCTATACAAATTTTGAATATTCAAATATGAAAAATATCCTCCGAAAATGCAGATGCAAACGGAAATTTTAACATTTAGCGCAGATATAAAAAATACCGGAACTTCATCAGGAAAAGTTGCTCAGCTGTATATTTCACATCCGCAAACAGATTCAATTATACCTGCTAAACAGCTTAAAGGGATTTGAAAAAAATAGAGTTAGCTCCCGGTGAAAGCAAAACTGTTGAATTTAAATTAAATGTTAAAGACTTAAACTTATTCAGTGAAAAGGATCAAAAAACATATGTTCCCTAATGGCACATATACCGCAATAATTGGTAAAAATGGCTTCTGACGCCAACGCTTTGACAAAAAACTTTAACGTTACAGGAACCCTTGAAATCCTCTAAAAACTGTAAAAACGATGCCGGACGTATAACCGTACACGGTCTAATCCGCGAAGATGGTACAGGTTTGGAATCGATAACAAAAAAAATCGACTCAAAACTTTCTGCTATAATGACAGATGAAGTATGGGTAGACCTTAAAAAATGCAGATGTTATATATCAAAGTTCAGATTCAAACATCGCGGCAGTAGACGCTAACGGTATAGTAACATCAGGGGTAACAGAAGGTATCGCAACAATTACCGCATCTGTCACTGTAAACGGTATTACAAAATCAGATTCATACAGTTGTAAATGAACTAAAAATTAGACC
>VOFK01003084.1_pt1 | contig 21259 bp, 31 predicted proteins | sample 5384121 | NCBI WGS metagenome assembly VOFK01 (sample SAMN12384730, study PRJNA508395) | human gut metagenome | isolation source: healthy gut J | host: Homo sapiens | reverse complement strand
TGTTAATATATTCGACATTTACTGATGTCTATTTAAGAATTATTGTATAGGTGTAAACGAAAGAGACTACACTTATGACAAGAACTTCAAAATATTTAAACCAAGATACTATTAGCTGCTTTTACAATCTTTTCAAATTGAAAAGATTGATCGTGAAATCACTGATTATTTAGATACAAACAATAAAATGAATACGTATCATTTTGAATACTGTCCTAAATGCGGATGTTATCATCCTCATTTAATTAAGAGTGGTTTTGCCAACTCTGGTAAACAAATGCTTCGTTGTAAAATCATGCGGAAAACGTTTTTGTTGTAGACCGCGGTCAGCTTACTTTTTATTCTCACCAAGACCAATCCAAATGGAATGAACTTATTCTGGATACATTGAATGGTGTATCTCTTAAAGAAACGGTCGCTAAAAATCAATGTAAACGAACGCAATGTTTTTTAATATGCGTCATAAATTATTGGTTAGTCTAGGAACTGAGGAACGTCCCATACACAGTGGGAAATGAAGTTGAAATGGATGAAAAGTATACCCATACAATCATAAAGGGACTAAGATTGATGGAGTAGAACCTAAAAACATCGTGGAACACCTGCTACAAAAAAGAGGATTATCTAATCAGCAGGTGTGTATCATCACTGCAATTCAGAGATTCGGTCATACAATTGCAAGAACATTAAATTATGGCAAGCCATCATCCATAGATCTATTAAGATTTGGTGAATGTCTTGAATCAAAAATCTTTTGTAATGCTAGATGGTTCTAACAGTTACAACGAACTTTTAGAAAGTAAGAATTGTACTAAGAAAGTGTTAATCAGTCATGAGTCATATGATAAATTCAATCATTTAAATACAGTGAACAGTTTCCACAAATTGATTGAAGAAAGACTGCAAAAATATAAAGGGGTAGCATCAAAATATATAAATCGTTACAACACTCTTTTTTGTCATGCAAAGAGAAACCCAAGGAATGGATAATACAGAAAAAGCTACAGTACGTACTACTTAGATTGAAAAACATCTATAAGATCACTCGCTTAAAGGATTTGAAGAATGAATGGTTGTTCGCATAAGTGATAAAACGCAGAATTATAGCAAAAATCACCAAATTGCTAGTTAAGCCAAACTTAATATTTTTATTATGCGCGCAAATAGACTTAATTGTTGTTTCCAACTTATCCATATAACTATTATCACACGCTAAAACAATCGCATTTCTCATTACCACAACACCTCCCATAAGAAAAATGGACATGTTGTTAACACATCCATACTATTCTGGAATCGTAACTCCAACTTTCCATATCTGATTCAAAAAGCTAAGATTCAACGTAGCCAAACGATTATGCTTATCATACTTCACAATATAATCATCCATATTTTTTAGTGGACCTTGAGTCACATGAATCTTATTATTCACTAGTTCACCATACGACATTCTTAGAACCTTTTCATCATCCAACAACATATTCAAAATACGAATCTCCTCATCCGTTAAAGCTGAAACTTCCTCTTCATATTTCAATTCATGAATAAAAATACTCTGCAAAGGAAACTTTTTAAAGATCGCATCCACTTCAACCTGAGAAAGTTTACTCACCACAAATACATATCCGCCAAATAAAGCTCTTTGTTGAATCTGTTTTGAAACTCTATGATAAAATTCCATCTTCGGACTAAAAGCGTAAATACCATCATTCTCATTCAAATATTTACATACCTCTTCTTCCTTAGAACGAATGGTCAATAACACATACCAATGTTCATTATTCATACGTAAAACCCTTTCAATACATACAAAAATTATAAAATGTATATTTCGTTATGTCAATTTTATAACAAAAAGGATATGTACATGGCATACCCTAATGTTTTTTATAAGCTTTTTAATTCTTCTGTAATCGCATTGATTGCTTCATCAACCTTAGAAGCATCCTTACCACCGGCTTGAGCCATATCTGGCTTTCCACCACCATTACCAGAACAGATTTGAGCCGCTTTCTTAACCAATTGACCCGCATGTACACCAGCCTTTACAGCCTCTTTACCTGCACCAGACACAAAGACAACCTTTTCACCATTTGTATTCACAAAGAATACAACCATCTTGTCATCATTCGCTTTTAAGTTAGAAACAATATCCTTTAATGCACCTGCATCCATGCCAGAAACAGATTTGATCAATACATTGACTTTTTACCAAAGTCTTTCGCTTCTGTAGCCCATTCTTTAGACTTCAAAGTAAAGATTTGATTTTTCAAGTTATCAATTTCCTTTTGCATATCATGCATCGTCTTATAAGCAGCCTCAACCTTTGTATCAATATTCTTAATACCCTTTTGTTTTGCACTATCCGCAATATTTTCTAACATTGCATGTTCAGATGCAAAGTCTTCATAAGCCGCAAACTTAGTCTTAGCCGTGATACGACGAGAATCCGAACCAATACTTTCCTCACTAATGATCTTACATAAACCAATCTGAGCTGTATTTTCTACATGACATCCTGCACAGAATTCCTTCGATACATCTCCCATTGTAACAACACGAACTGTATCTCCATACTTTTCATCAAATAATGCAGTTGCACCAGACTTCTTAGCCTCTTCAATCGGCATGACCTCTTTAGTAACTGGATAAGCCGCACTAATATATTCATTCACAATACGTTCCACTTCAGCCAATTGTTCAGCTGTAACCTTTTCATAATGATTAAAGTCAAAACGCAAATATTCAGGACAATTGTAAGAACCAGCTTGGTGAATATGATCCCCCAACACTTTAACTAAAGCCGACTGCAACAAGTGTGTACAAGAGTGGTTCGCTGTAGTTGCCAAACGATCTTTGACATTTACTTCACCATGTAAAGCCATACCCTTTTCTAATACACCACCATTGATTTTAACTGTGTGGATATGTTGTTTATTACGCGTCTTTTGAACATCCAATACTTCAACATCTACACCATCCGCACTAAATGTTCCTTTATCGGCAACCTGTCCACCACTTTCGGCATAGAAACAAGTCTTATCTAAAATGATCATTCCTTCATCTTCTAAAGAATCCACCATTTTACCTTCTACATTAAATAACGCAATGATTTTACCATCACAAGACAAGTGATCATAACCAATAAATTCACTTGGCTCATTGAAGTTCATTAACTCTTCATTTTGAGACGCAAAAGAATCCTTTACATTACGCGCATTACGAGCACGCTCTTTTTTTTATTCATTTGAGCATCAAAATCTTCATGACTTACACTGATTCCACTTTCTTCCGCAATTTCTTGTGTTAATTCAAATGGGAATCCATATGTATCATACAATTTGAAGACAACTTCACCACTCAACTTACCATCTTTAGCCTTGCTGATCTCTTCGTCTAGTAATGCTTGACCAACCTTTAAAGTCTTCTTGAAAGTTTCTTCTTCCACCTTGATCAATTTTTGGTTGAACTCAACATGCTCTTGTAAGTATGGATAGAAATCCTTCATTAAATCTGCAACAACAGGAACTAATTTATATAAGAATGGTTCATCCAAACCTAATTTTAAACCATAACGAACAGCACGACGAAGTACACGACGAAGCACATATCCACGACCACTATTTGAGAAGTTAGCTCCATCACTCAATGCGAAAGTCACTGTACGAACGTGGTCCGCAATAACACGATATGCCATCTTATATTCCCCTTCATAAGGATGTTTTGCCATAGCTTCAGTGGCACGAATAATAGGCAAGAATAAATCAGTATCGAAGTTTGTTTCACCATCCTGAACTAAAGGCAACCAAACGCTCAAGACCCATACCTGTGTATCAATATTCTTCTGAGGAAGTTCTTTATAATCTTTACGATCAATACTTGGATCACAATCATATTGAGAGAATACAACATTCCATACTTCTACATAACGATCATTTTCCATTTCATCAAAGAATAATTTTTCTCCTAATCCTTCAGGATCATATTTTTCTCCACGATCAAAGAAAATTTCACTGTCAGGTCCACCAGGTCCCTTACCAATTTCCCAGAAGTTATCATCTGTCTTTAAAATATGACTTGGATCTACACCACAAATTGTAGTCCAAACTTCATAAGCACGCGCATCATCTGTATATACAGACACATACAATCTGTCCTTATCAATACCCATCCATTCTTCGCTTGTTAAAAATTCCCATGCGAATTGGATTGCTTCATCTTTGAAATAATCTCCAATCGAGAAGTTTCCTAACATTTCAAAGAATGTGTGGTGACGAGCTGTACGCCCAACATTTTCAATATCATTTGTACGAATTGATTTCTGTGCATTTCGCAATACGATTTGAAGCTGGTTTTTCACTACCATCAAAATATTTTTTTCAAAGCCGCAACACCCGCATTGATCCATAATAAAGTTGGATCATTGTGCGGAATCAAACTTTGCGCCCGGCTCAATCATATGTCCTTTTGATTTAAAATAATCCAAGAACATCTGACGAATCTGATTACCAGTTAATTGTTTCATCTTTCTTTCCTCCAATAAAAAAACGCTCCTATTTCTAGGAACGTATAATTACGCGGTACCATCCTAGTTCATTTTCCAAAATAGAAAATGCCCTCAATTCACTCGTTAACGCCGACTACGTTTCAACTCCAAAGTAGCTTCAAAAATAAATCTCTGAAAGGCTTGCACCAAACGCCCTCTCTCTAGACAAGAAAATTATTTTCTACTTATCTTCTTCACTGTCGAATCGCTAAAATTTTAACACTCTTTCACCAATTCTGCAAGACGAATCACACCATCTTTCATCAATTCTTTATCCATACTCGCAAAAGATAAGCCTATCCCACTACTTGAATAACTAACACCCATTAAATTTGATTCACACAAAGACTTGAACTTTTCCATATCCACATCCAACTTGATCCAATACGCCATATACGTTTCATCCAAAATATAAGAACAACCAAGATATGTATCCAATAACTTCTTTAAATACAAATGCTTCTCTCTATATTCACGCACCAATTTCCTTAAATGCTTCTGCAAATACCCATCCACAATATACTGACTAAAAGCCACCTGCTCTAGTTTACTAGCCGTAGGGCCAAAGAAAGAAGCACAATACTTCTTTGTATATTCCTCATTTAAAATCATATATCCAATACGAAGACTAGGCAGTAAAAGTCTAGAAAAAGAAGAAAAATAAATCACATGATTTGACATAGAACATAAACTCGTCTTGATCTTAGAAGCATACACAAGCTCCCCATTATAATCATCTTCTAAAATCAAAATATGACTTAGCCCAACCAACTCTTTTCTTAACTTTTCAGACATAGATTGACGATTCTTACTAAAACAAGTCGTATTCACATACACAACATCCACACACTTCGTTTGAATATCTTCAATAAAATGATCTGGATCTAAATATTTTACAGAAAAACCATAACTTAAAAATACTTGTTTAGCTTGTTCATCCACCAAAGTTGACAAGCCAATCACCTTTTGTTTATCCAACATCCCACAAAATATATACAACAAAGACTGATAGTTAGAACCAATTACCATCTGCTCAGGAAAACACAATATATTTCGATTTTGATATACATATTTACACAAAGCCTGTCTTAAACCATACTCCCCTTGAGCTAAACCATAACTTGACATTAACTTCTTATCATTCAATACATCCTTTATATATCGTTTCCAAATCGATGTCTCAAATGAATCAATCGAAACCGATTGGATTCGAAAATCATAATCATATTCCTTTTCTTTGTGACTTGAAGAATAATCCAAGATTTCATGATGCAATAAAACCCTTTCTGGATTCATGCTCACAACATACCCAACCTTTTCTTTACTTGAAATAAACCCATCTAACACAAGCTTATTATAAGCTAGCTCCACTGTTGTCTTAGACACATTCATTTTTCTTGACACATTCACGAATCGAATCGACACGATCCCCATATTTTAAAATTCCAGAAAGAATCGACTCCCTATATGTATTATAAATCACTTCATATTTCTTCATCATCTGTCCCCTATTTATTTTTTATAATTGTATATTTTTTTAAATACAGAAACAAGTATAATAGTCATTAAGTTGTAAGAAAGAAGGAAATGATGATGAAAAATAAACAAACCTATGAAATCGTATTAACAGGACTTGGCATGGCACTAGTCTTTGTGGCAACCATGTTTATCAAAGTACCAAACGCACTCGATGGATATTTCAATTTAGGCGATGGATTCATCCTATTATTCGCAAGCTTTTTAAATCCATTTGAAAGCTTCTTAATTGGAGGACTAGGAAGTGCACTAGCCGATGTAGCCGGAGGATATGGACACTACTTCTTCTTTACCCTAGTCATTAAAGGACTTGAAGGAATTGTCGTATCTCTACTGATGAAAAATTACTCGAAGCCGAAACAAATCTCAAGCTACGTATTAGGATCTGTCATTATGGTCTTTGGATACTTCATTGCCAAATATATGTTAAAAGGAAGCTGGATCGTTGCGGCTAGTGAAATTCCAGCTAACATTATACAAGGTGTAGCTGGCATTGTGATTGCACTAGTCGCCTATCCAATGGTCAAAAAAATCGTACAAGATAAGTTAAACTAAAGCCTGGAAATTCCGGTTCTAGTAAAAGAATTAGGACCTATATTTAACAAAAGGTGTAAATATGCTTTATTTACGCCTTTTTCTTATACTTGTAAAAGTGATAAAATGGGAGAAGGAAGCTAAAATTTAGGTCAAAATCATGTCTCATAAAAGGAAAAATCTTTTAGATGAGCTCAACAAACTGGCTCCATCTGAAGCAGAAAAATTAATCAATCAGTATGCTAAATCCAAAAATAAATCTGTTCCAAAATCTCTAGTAATCACCTATGCTCACGATATAGAGAAACATTTGGATACGGTAACTGTATCCTGTCCATATTGTCAGAGTACAAATATTATTAAAAAAGGAAAAATACAACATGGTTTGCAGCGATATCAATGCAAATCATGTTGCAAAAAATTTACAAAATTGACAAATACTATATTGGAAAAGTCTCCATGGTCATGGAATGTATGGACTAAAGTTTTGTATGAAATGTTACATTTTTCTTCTGTAGATTTGATTATGAACACTTTAATCAATGAACATTACGTAGTTGAAATAACAAGACCGACAGTTTTAATGATGGTTCAGAAGTTGAGAGAACTTTTTGTTTATGTTCCAAAGCCAGAACTTCACAGCGTGATTCAAATGGATGAAATGTTTTTTCATGAATCACAGAAAAGGAATTGATAATCCAACGGATGTTTTGAAAAGTGGAAAAAGAAGAAAAGGCCGAAGGAGAAGTGAACCGTCAAAATATGGAGCCATGGGTAATGAATTTGGAACAGTATTGTGTGCTGTCGATGAAGTTGGTCATGCTATCGCAAAGCATGTATGTATGGGCCATATTGAATTAGATGATATTTACCTTAATATTCATCCTTATTTAAAAAATGTTACATTTATCTGTACAGATATGAATCCAATTTATACGCGGTATACAAGTATGGAGTCTTTACCTCATTATGTGATTCATAGTCAGTACCATAAGAACAAAGCTAAATGTAAAAACGAAAAAGGGGCTGTAACGAATAAGTAAATTTTATTACTTATGGAGTTCAGCTCCTCTCTTTTTGTTTGATTAGCTTTAATCTATATAAAAAATGAAAATACACATCTAACCTTACTGCCTTTTTAGGCGCACTAAAAAAAGATGTCTATTTTCATTATTTTTTTACTCTTAGAACCTTAGTTTATTTTGTTATTTTTCTGGAATTCTAGTTTTCGAGTGTGATATCTTCTTAGATTATGACCGATACATACGAGTAGTATCTCCAGTTTTACACCAGATATTCCGCGACGACGTAATTTATCATAATGATTGTCTTCTTTGATCTGTCCAAAGATTCCTTTCACTCCAGATACTTCGTTGTGTCATATACTTTTTACCTTGTTCAGTCGAAAGATTTTCTTTGACTTCTTTTTTGTAGGATTCAAGCTCTCGACACCTTTGTATCGTTCGTCCTGTTTTTGACTTCGTACATTGAGATTTGAATGGACAGCCTTCACAATGTTCATTCTGATACATTTCGATTTCTCGTGGATACACGCCTCGTCGTTCTATTCGTGTATCTACCAATATAAATTCATGGTTCGCTGGACAAATGATCTTATCCTCTTCATTCGGATTCATCTGTGCTCGGGTAAACTGATTCTTAGTCGTTTTCTTTTCAGCTTCTTTACGCATTCCGCTGTATTTCATATACAATTGAATTCCATGTTCCTTGTCATATTTATAGTTGTCAAAACTTCCGTATCCTGCATCTGCTGGTGTGGCATGCGGATAGCTTCCATAAGCCATATGATAGCCTTCCATAAATGGAATATATGTTCTAAGATCATTGACGTCACTTGATACATATACATGTCGTATATATCCGTCACTGCTTCCAACCTGTACATTATATCCAGGCTTGAATACATTGGTATGGTTATAGTAATCGTATTTCATGTGCATGAACGTTGCATCTGGATCCGTCTTCGAAAAACTGTTTCGATCTCCTGCAATATCAGAATATATGGTGTATTTAAACATCTTCAACGCATCTTCTTTAAATGCTTCCTGATACCTTTGCAGTTCATGCTTCTTTTTACCTTTTCCATGCACAACTTGGATTGAATTCTTCGCCATCAGCTGTTCTATTACAGAAACTACTTCAAACAAATAATCGAAATTTAATTTCTCGTACAATTGAAAAACGAATATTCAAATTGTTTTTTGAACAATATTTATTAAATGCAGAAAGCCTGTCCATAACTTTGATCCAACGCTTTTCTCTGAATTTTTTTGTGGCTTTCATCCATACAAAAGTCATCTTATTGGCATTGGCCTCAAATTTGGTTCCATCAATATATAATACTTCTGTATCTATGACATCATGAGCTTCAATATACTTGTTGATATCCACAAATATATCTTCGATAGGCATAGTAAGCTTATCTTTGATAAACCTTTCAAAAGCCATATGAGAAGGTGTTGAACCGTTCATAATGAATTTAAAGCGAATGTCATATTTACATAATTTTTCTAAATCACGAAGAGAAGCATAACCGTTTATCGCAAATGCAAGAATGACTGCTTCGAACATTTGGATTGCATCATATCCATGAGCGTTATTCTGTGAGAAATCGATATATTTAAAAATGTTGACCTCTTCTACGACTTCCTTCAACAGTTCTTGAGATATCGTCTTTTTCAACGACATCTTCGTAAGAAAAACACAAAGGGAATTGAAATGATGGCTGATATGCATTACAATTAACTAGGTATTTTGGCACAAACATATTATACCAAAAAAGACCGATATTCAGATTTTTAAATCTTGAATATTCGGTCCTTTTTATTAAGCTGAAACTTCTTTATCCGTTACAGCTCCGTATGAAAAATGAATTATTGGATTACGTTGAAGGAGCTGGAATTCTGACCTATAAGCAGATGAATGAATTGAAGAAAGAAAAACATTTAACCATTAATGGTGTAAATGGCTTCCATTCTGAATTAAGGCGTTATATTGATAATATTGAACGAGGCGTCTCTACTAAAAATTCTTAGATAACTGGTGTTCATTCATTTCATATGTACACAATTATAAAATCGATAATGGTCATACTCCATCCTCACTAGATGAAGTTGAAAGCATTTTAAAAAGAGTTGTTGAACTTAAACATTCCTGTGCGTATCAAAAAATATCAAACAAAAAAAAATGCAGTCCGAAAACAGACTGCAAAGTATACGAAAAAGCTAATCGAAACAACCGTGGCTTCTAGAGTTAAATCGAATAATCCTTATTTAAAATTCAATGAAGAGGATGGTGTTCAAAACTTTGATAAACGATATTTTGTGGTGCATATACCAGAATACAAAAGAAGAAAACTGGCAAAAATATTAGGCATTAAACCATTTTCTCCAACAGCCATTTCAAGCAAAGAACTTAAAAAGAAGTTATTAAAACATCCGAAATTAAAAGAAGGAATATTAGAACTTATAGGCTTAAAATAGCATTTATTACGTTTAGTAATACAACCACTTTCATGGTAAAATAGAAACGGTTACAATATAAGAAAGTGTGAATTAAATGAGTGAAACAGGTACAAATTATAAAACATATAAAACTATTGATGAACAAATAGAATATTTAAAAGAGAGTAAAAAAATTATCGTTGATGATGAAGACAGACATTATTTTGAAGAGCGAAATTACATTTCTTTGATTAATCCATACAAAGAATATTTTTCAACGGGGAGAAATAATAAAGGAAAGTTGGTTTATAAAAAAGAAGCAAATTTTAAAGAATTGATAAATCTAATAAACATAGATGATAAATTTGCAAAAAAGCTTTATGAAGCAATCGGCTATTTCGAGAGAAAGTTAAAAAATGTTCTGTTTTCAGAAATCTGTAAATTATATATAGATAATGAAGAAAAAGATATTCATTGTATTTCTTATGTGAGTGAAATACAATCGTTTATAACAAAAAACAGACCGAGCTTCCTCCACAGTTTTGTTCAAATTTTAATTATTTATATGTAACAGAAAAGGGAAATATTAAGAAAATAATTGATAATTACAATATTAAAAGAAAAACTGATGTTTTGATTCATATTTATCAAATTGCAACAAATTCTAGCATAGATGGAAGTGTATTAGAAGATCATGAAGAATGTTCGAATAAATTAATTCGACATTGTTATAAAAAACAACAAATAGTTCCTTTATGGATTATTCCTAATGCTTTGACTATGGGAGAATTACAAACGCTATTTTTGATGCTTCCTGATGAACCTCAAAAAAAGATAATATCGAAAATAATGAATATAGATACAACTAAAGTAAGTTCAAAAAACGTCGTTGCTTTTGCTGGACAGATTGAGCAAATTAGAAAATTAAGAAATATTGTAAATCATTATGAACCAGTTCTCCCCTTTTTAATGTCTGAGATTAAAACAAAAAAAAATTGAACAATCTCAATTGTTTACTACACTAGAAATTTTATTTAAAATATCCCCTATTGTTGATATAAAACCTGATGAAATCCAAGCTAAAATAAATCCATCTAACGCAAAAAATTATACGTATTCTAAACGTTATGTACAAAAAGCATATTATCGTAAATAGGGTAGAGGGATAAAATTATCGCCCCTCCCATTGAACCGTACGTACGGGTCTCGTATACGGCTCTACATTTATATCGAAACTATAAAGAATCACAAAATCTCAAGATAGTAAATAAGGGGATTGACCAAACCTGGCCTATCTCCTTTTCTTTATGCCTAGAACAATAGGAGAAAGAAGAAAAAAATTTACAATATTCCCAGTACTTCTCCTATACCATCCAAGTCTAGAGTTAGCACATTTAAATATATCTTCGTGGGTAAAATTACTTCTACATGCTTTATTTAGTTTCATAAGATTATTGTATATAGTCTTTGGTCTTTTCCATTGTTTAATGATGATACATCTAACTTTTATGACGCAACCACTGGCCAAATTCTTCCAAGAAACCTTTGATACTTGAGATTTTAAAGTATTGTATCCAACCTCTGACCATTTGATTCAATTTTTCAAATGTAACTGATAGAGGTCTTGAAACTGCATGTTTTCTTTCCATCCATTTCTGAATATTTGAGTACAGACGTTTCTTCCTATCTTTAGTAGGACAAACATTTCCACTCGTCACTATTCTTATAAAATGTAAAACCAAGAAATTGACCTTTAGTTGGTCTAACCACTTTAGTTTTTGTTGCACTAACCTTCAAGAATAGTTTTCTTTCTAGCCACGATGTCACTGATTTCATTACACGGTTTGCACTCATTTCGCTTTTAACGAAAATGATACAATCGTCGGCGTACCTAGCGAAGCGAAGATTTCTAGATTCTAATTCTTTATCAAACTTGTCTAAATAGATGTTTGAAAGGATTACACTAATCGGACCTCCTTGTGGGGTTCCAATGGTTGAACTTCTTACAAGTCCTTTATCCAAAATTCCTGCTTGAAGATAAGCTCGTATCAAATGTAATGTTTTACTATCATTGACACGCTCTCTTAAGATTGAAATTAATTTATCATGATTTACTGTGTCGAAGAATTTCTCAATATCTAGGTCGACAATCCATTCATATCCGTCATTTAAATATCCAAGCACTTCCTCCATTGCCATATGTGCACTACGATTTGGTCTAAAAAGCCATAACTGTGCTCACTAAACACTGGCTCATAGATTTCATTTAGTACCTGTAACATAGCTTGTTGGATTACTCGGTCTACAACAGTGGGTATTCCTAATGGTCTTTGTTTGCCATTAGGTTTGGGAATATAGACTCTTTTGACGGGCATGGGCTTGTATTGTTTATTCAAAATTTTGGAAATTAGATCTTCCTTATATTGATTAAACCACTCCTCAACCTCTTGCACAGTCATTTTATCCACTCCTGGTGCACCTTTGTTCTTCTTGACCTTTCGGATTGCTTTCTGTAGATTTTCTTCACTTAAAATCTTTTCAATCAATTCCATTTGCTTGCTCCTCCTTCTATTTGTAAATTTATTTGGAAACATCCCAATTACCTTTACCATCTATGGTTACGTTCCATAGTAATAGGCTATTCTCATATTCGGACTATCCAAACATTGCTAATAGAGATTCGCACTCTATAAACGTTTTCAGTCCTTCAGTATTGCTACCTACTATGACTTCATCTGAATTCTCATGGTTAACCTTTTTCGCTACAAAGGGTACTATCACTGATTTTAAAGTTTACTAGAATTCCTTGTCCATGAGACCTCCCGGGGGTAAGACATGGGTCCTATTTCTTTCACAACGTCTTGATTTACTGTCTTGGTTTTACGTTTACCTTTTGGACTTCGATTTGAATTGCAATCTCATCCACCATTTAGCCTAATCAAGTTTCTGTGCGTACGCTCAAAAAGAATCGCTACACCACTTCCTTCACCCATGACATCACTGTCAACGGCTTGTGGTTCACTACACTTGGCGGTAACTACCTGTGGTTGGTTTATCTCCAACTGAACTCATGCCATGCCCGGCACACAATATAAAAAGTTGTGGCCGATTTAACTGTCATAACTTTTTTTCATATTTAAAATTTGATAGGGATAAATAAGCCTTTAAAGTTTAAAGGGTTTTCTTTATCTAATTTAGATAAAATAAAAGGCAAACCCTAATGATTGGTTACATTAGTGATTCGCCAGTTTGTGACCCCTGGTCACCTTCGTCATATGTAATATACCATAATTTTTGCAAAGGTGCAAATTTTTTTTTATAATCCCCATTACAATATGCCTTATCTTTTACAAAGTGGCAAAACTTTTAGGTCCTGATTTTTTTACTAGAACCGAAATTCCAGGTTTTTAATTTGTTTTGGAAAAAAAAAAAGGATATGCTCAACACATACCCTAATATCTATGCTTCTACATTCAAATATTTTAAGCCACCATATTTTACTTGAAACTTATAAATATTACACTTCAATTGAAGCCATTCCATATCCGTAATCGCATTCTTTCCAATACATTCTATAATCAAATCTTCAGAGGCCTTTAAACAATCCAATGTCTGCATCCATTTATTATAATTTTTACTATTTGGTTCAACCGCCATATCTATGAGCTCATCATACTTCACATTAATAGCCTTATATATATCAATCGAATACAATCAATCGTAGGCTTTTCAATTGTGTCCATATAATCAAAAAAATCTCATAATAAATCATCCTTTCTTTTCCTTTTTTTTTTATGATTTAATAATACACCTTGAAAAAACGTTTGTATAGAAAAAATACCCAAATACATGGGTATTCATTGAACTATATTTTTCCTTTTTATTACGCGTATGAAATGATTTAGAAACCTTTCGAACTCCAAGTACTGGAGACAAGAAAATGATAATTGGATAAATTTCCAAACGACCAATCAACATCGCAAAAGATAATACGATCTTACTAAAATCAGAGAACATGGAGAAGTTGCCCATTGGACCACACAAACCATATCCAGGACCCACATTTCCAATACATGTAATGACGGATGTGATGGTTGTTTCAAAATCAAAATTATTAAAGGAAATCAAGAACAATAAGATGCCAACAATGATGATAAAGCTACAGAAATAAGCCATGATCTGATTGACAACCTCTGTATCCACTACTTTTACCATCCATTGTGATGGCCTCTACTTTTTGTGGGTGTAATAACTTTTGAATATCCAACTTGATCTTCTTTACAATAATCAATAGACGACTAATTTTTACACCACCACCAGTCGAACCAGCACTTGCACCACATACTGTTAATAAGAATAGAATCATCTTACTAAATTGTGGCCATACACTATAATCACAACTTGAATATCCTGTTGTTGTAATGATGGAACCCACTTGAAAACTCGCAAGACGAATGGATTTCAATACATCAAAATTATACATAGACAAAATATTGATTGTGATACAAACAATAGAGAATAAAATCACCCCTAAATAGGTACGCAACTCTTCATTTTTAAAGACTTGTTTAAAATCTTTAATTAAAAGGAAATAGTACATATTGAAGTTAACACCAAATAAAATCATAAAAATCGTAATGATGATTTTTCATAATACGAATTGTTGTAGGCACCAATACTTGTATTCTTAATCGCAAAACCACCCGTACCTGCTGAACCAAATGTGTTACAAAGCGCATCAAACAATGGCATTTTACCAATTAAAAGTAAAATCACTTGAATGATCGTAAGACCCATATACATTGTATATAAAATCATAGCCGATTGACGCATACGAGGCACAAGCTTACCGATGGTAGGTCCTGGCGCTTCTGCACGCATAATATGCATATCACGATCATTGGATTTTGGTAGTATTGCCAAAATAAAGACTAAAATTCCCATACCACCAATCCAGTGTGTAAAGCTACGCCAGAAGAGTGTGGCATGCTTCAAACTTTCAACTTCCGTTAAAATACTCGATCCTGTCGTTGTAAATCCACTCACGGCTTCAAAGAAACAATCCACAAAAGAAGGGATTTCACCCGATAAATAAAAGGGCAAACCACCAAAGAAAAGATACAACGATCCACGCAAGTCCTACTGCAATCATTCCATCTTTCGCAAAATAGTTATTGACTTTTGCACGTGTACGCGTTAGCGCATATCCTAAAACTAGACAGATTCCAATCACAATCAAGTAAGAATCATACAAGCCCTCTTGATAGATCAAATCCACAATGACCGGTAAAACCATTAGGCAAGCTTGCGCAATTAAAAACCATACCCAATACATTACCAATCATCGCCCAGTTTAATTTATGTAAATTGTGCTTAAGATAGTAAATCATTGATATCCCTCAATCCTGCAACTTTACTAATAATAATAACCGTATCTGACAATTGAATACGCGTATCTCCCGTTGCCACTTTGGAACCACCCTTATGCGTTACATACGCAATGATGATCCCTTTACGAATATTTAGATCCTTAATTGGCACATCAATAAAAACGACAATTGTCACGCACTCTAAATTCCAATGCCTCTAGCCTATCATCGACAAGTTTGATCAAAGATTCAACATTCGATCCAACCGTATTTTGCATAGCACGAACATATTGCACAATTTGATTGGCCGTAATAAACTTAGGCGTAATCGAGTTTTCAAGCCCCAACTTATCCAACAAGAAACCTAAAGAAACACGGTTTACCTTAGGAAGTACATGCGTTACACCATGATTTTGGGCAAACATAGAAATAATGACATTTTCCTCATCATTATCTGTAAGTGCAATAAACGCATCCATTTCCTCTAAAGATTCACTTTAATAATAATTCATGATCTGTACCATCGCCATGAATGACTGTAGCCTGTGGGAATTTCTCAACCAAATTCACACACTTATCCTTATTGATTTCGATGATCTTTACATCCATACCCAGTTCTAACAACATATTTTTGTCAAATAGTATGTGATTCTTCCACCACCAACAATCATTACTTCATTGACCGTACGATTGCTTAAAATACCAACTTTAATAAAGAACTTTTCAAGCTGTGTAGTCGAACCCGTTAATGTGACACGATCCTTTTCGTAGATGACAGTATTTCCATTTGGAATGATCACTTCCCCATTTCTTTGAACAGCCACAAATAACACTTCACTTTTCATACGACGATTGATGTCGCAAATACGCATATTTGAAAGTGGTGAATTTTCTTTAATTTTCACTTCCGCAAGCTCAATTCTTCCCTTCGCAAAAGAAGAAACCTTGATGGAATTAGAGAAACGAATCGCCCGCAAAATTTCACGAGCCGCAGCCTGCTCCGGATTGATACTCATACTCAATCCCAATTCATCCTTAATCAAACGAACGGTATTGTTGTATTCCGGATTACGAATACGTGCAATCGTATGTCTTGCGCCCAATTTTTTGCCAATAAACAACAAATAATATTAACCTCATCCGTTGATGTAGCCGAATCAACAAATCCGAAGATGAAACACGAGCTTCCATTAAAGTATCTAAACTCGCACCATTTCCCTGTACGCCAACAATATCCAACTGATTCATGGTACTCGATAGAACACTCGATTTATTTTCAACCACTGTAATATCATGACCTTCCTGGTTCAATTGTTTTGCGATCGCAAACCCAACTTTTCCATCACCCACTACAATAATTTTCATAACTCCTCCAAAAAAAATGAATTCCCATATGGAATCATTTCAAGTATAATACAAAACATGTATAAAAAACTAGTACTACAAAGGCTTGTAATGAACACATTATCAATATCAAAAGACAAACTATTCATACTTTTCAAACTCTCCACGAATATACATCTTTTCTAAATTGTGTCCTTCACGTAATTCTCTTTCAGTCGCATCACAAAGAGCCGTTAATGTACCCTTGCTCGATAAAATAAACAAACAGTCTGGACGCATAATTTTATTTGTCATTAAATTCGTATTATGTGATGTCATAATCAATTGACATTCTGGGTATTTATCTTTGAAATAACAAATCAATTTCTCTGCCATTTCATAATGATAAAAAAGCGAAAAAAATCATCTATATAGATCAACGAACAATTAGATACTATTTTTTGATAAAGACTTGTTAATGCCAACGTCCCACTTGATGCAGTACGATAAAAAGGCACTAACTTTTTATGAGAAAAATATAATTCAACCTGACCATCCGGCAATTCTTGTAAAACCAATTTACATTCAATTCCCATCAAATTCAAAAAATCTTCAAAGTTATGTAAATAAACCGGATTTTTTAAATTCTCAAGAAAATTTCTATTAGAATACAACAAATCATTTCCCACAGTAATCATGTCCATTTTACGTACATATTTAGATAATTGAATCAAAACAGAATCATCACTAAAAAGCCGTATTGTTTATTAGCCATCTTAATAAAGGTAACACATACTCATTATCCATCTCATCTTTATTTAAATAACATGCTAAAAATACAAGATAGATTAAGCTTTTGTCAAGCAATCTATAAAAAGCAAAATGTATCGTATAGAGAAATTAATGCATTATCATCAAATATTAATTTTATAAGAAAAATACGAAATAATATTAACCACTATGAGCCATTAATACCCGTATTATTAAAATATCAAGATGAAGGGAAAGAAGAAGCAATATTTAAAATTTTAGACCTTCTAAAAGATTTGTATTATTCTGGAAACATTCATTCAATTAATGTCGTTCGTCGTGTAAAATTTCAAAAATTATCAAAATGTGATTACAACAAAAAACAAGTAGTATATTTAAATAAGATTTTAAGAAACATATAAAAATCGATGGAATACAAACTATCGATTTTTCTTATATATTTACCCAAACCAACCATTATCAGAAAAAATAAAAAATGACAAAACAAAAAGGCCCCTCCGTTTCAGGTGGACCAGTTCTAGCGTACTAGGTACGCCACTTACAAGATTAATATACCGTATTTTTTTTAAAAGTCAAGTAAGCTAATAGTAGATAGTGATTACGCATGAAATGATCTTCAAAATTTCGCGATTTAAGATTATTTATTTTTTTATGCACTTTAATAGTGTATTGGTGTACACTATTGTTATGAAAAAAGATATGTTACTTATCCTGACTGGGTCGAAAAATTCCGTTCTCCTGGTCACACGATCAAAAAAACAAAACAAAGGTTATGGCCTTTATTCATGTACTTCTAAATATGTGCCTGGTGGAAAACCTAAAAAGTATACAGACTTATCTTGGAAAGATCACTCCTGATGGTTTTATTCCTAAGTCTGTCGTTTCTAAACATCCTGTCTATGTCGAATTTGGATTGAGTCACTTCATTATTTCAAGCTTTAAACGTGATTTGATTCGCAGTTCATTTAGAGCTACGGATGATACTGTATATCTTGGTGTTGTTCAGTATATTTTTGGAAGCTGTCAAGATATCTTCTTATCTTCTTGCTTCCTTACTTACAAAAACAAGGAATCTTTATGCAAATATAGAGATTCTATTTCTGCTACACGCATAAAGACTATATCTAATAAGATTGCGAGATTAATGGAAAGTTATTTTGATGCACAGGAAATAGCTGTACTTTCACAGATTTTAAAGCTTGCGGTTGTAGATGGTCACTTCTGATCACATCTATTATCCAACTATACCTGAAGAGGTTGTTGATATCATTGAAAGGAATGGACTTCACTATGAATAATAAAATTTTTAATTTAGTTGCAGTATTAAACGAAATATTCAGGGAAATCGATATTGATTTTGATGATCATATTGAAGTTATGAACTCCATTGGTTTCTTACATCTTTTTTGATGATCTACAAGATTATCGACAACCAGGAAAAAAATCCAATACAAACTATCCGATATCCTTTTACTATGCTTTTTAAGTATTATTTATGAAGGTAAGACGACTTGTTTAGGGATTTATGACCATATACTTGTATACAAAAGTCGATACGAAAAATACGGATTAATCAAGGATGGACAGATTCCATCTCACGATACTATCCGCAGAACATTGATGTGTATTGATCCAGTTGAATTTGAAGAAATAACTATTGGACGTATCCATGAATTCCTTCAGGAACTTAGAAAATGTGCTCAAGGTACTATGTACTTGTCATCAATCCGTTGATGGAAAAGAAGCACGTGGCAGTGGAAGAAGTGAGGATACTAAGAATCCTCAAAGAAATATCAATGTATTGAATGTATACAGTAACTCAGACTGCCTTTGTATCCATTCCAAGCCGGTTGAAACTAAAACGAATGAGATTCCAGTAGCACAGGAAATTCTAAGAATGATGGAACTGAAAAAAGACAGTTATTACTTTTTGACGCTCTACATACACAAAGAGAAACATGTAATATCATTGCGTCAAAAAAAAAGGCATCTATGTAGCACCTGTAAAAAGATAATCAGTCAGGCTTGCGAGAAGAAATTTTAGAAAAGTTCAAAAAATATGAACAGACTCCCAAGAAAAAAATAACTACATTAGATACCGAAAAAAGAAACTTTAGATTTATTAGTCTGCCATCTAATTATGATGATTGTGGATTCACAGGAATGAAGACATTTGTAGAAATGGTATCACACACACGCAAGAAGGCAATTACCATGTATTTTATATCAAACACAAAAGATACAGAATTGATTGCGGAAGCTATAGAAAGAAGATGGGAAATAGAAAATAATTTTCACAAAGAAAAAGATATTTACCTGAATGAAGATGATATACATTTTACAAATAAGACATCTATCAATAATATCTTTATTTTAAACAATCTGGCATTGGCTCTGGCAAAAATATACGGAAGTATATCTACAAATGAAATGCGAGTTGCGAAAAAAGAATTTAAAGCCTTCCCAGTTGAATGTATCAGTAAAGTTCAACTGATTATGAAAGATACAGAAATTATTAAACAGATCAAATCAAACCTAAGAAGAAAGAAACGCTAATCTGTCGATGTTTTTTAATATTGCCTTCTCAACCCAGTTAATATATTCGACATTGTGATGTCTATTTAAGAATTATTGTATAGGTGTAAACGAAGAGACTACACTTATGACAAGAACTTCAAAATATTTAAACCAAGATACTATTGCTTTGCTTTTACAATCTTTTTCAAATTGAAAAAGATTGATCGTGAAATCACTGATTATTTAGATACAAACAATAAAATGAATACGTATCATTTTTGAATACTGTCCTAAATGCGGATGTTATCATCCTCATTTAATTAAGAGTGGTTTTGCCAACTCTGGTAAACAAATGCTTCGTTGTAAATCATGCGGAAAACGTTTTTGTTGTAGACCGCGGTCAGCTTACTTTTTATTCTCACCAAGACCAATCAAATGGAATGAACTTATTCTGGATACATTGAATGGTGTATCTCTTAAAAAGAAACGGTGCTAAAATCAATGTAAACGAACGCAATGTTTTTTAATATGCGTCATAAATTATTGGTTAGTCTAGGCACTGAGGACCGTCCCATACACAGTGGGAACTGAAGTTGAAATGGATGAAAAGTATACTCCATACAATCATAAAGGGACTAAGATTGATGGAGTAGAACCTAAACATCGTGGAACACCTGCTACAAAAAGAGGATTATCCTAATCAGCAGGTGTGTATCATCACTGCAATTCAGAGATTCGGTCATACAATTGCCAGAACATTAAATTATGGCAAGCCATCATCCATAGATCTATTAAGATTTGGTGAATGTCTTGAATCAAAAATCTTTTGTAATGCTAGATGGTTCTAACAGTTACAACGAACTTTTTAGAAAGTAAGAATTGTACTAAGAAAGTGTTAATCAGTCATGAGTCATATGATAAATTCAATCATTTAAATACAGTGAACAGTTTCCACAAATTGATTGAAGAAAAGACTGCAAAAAATATAAAAGGGTAGCATCAAAATATATAAATCGTTACAACGCTCTTTTGTCATGCAAAGAGAAACCCAAGGAATGGATAATACAGAAAAGCTACAGTACGTACTACTTAGATTGAAAAACATCTATAAGATCACTCTCGCTTAAAGGATTTGAAGAATGAATGGTTGTTCGCATAAGTGATAAAAACGCAGAATTATAGCAAAAATCACCAAATTG
>VOFK01003970.1_pt1 | contig 21326 bp, 35 predicted proteins | sample 5384121 | NCBI WGS metagenome assembly VOFK01 (sample SAMN12384730, study PRJNA508395) | human gut metagenome | isolation source: healthy gut J | host: Homo sapiens | reverse complement strand
TTTCATAAAGACCGGGATCAGCCAGCTGCCGCCATAGCGTTCATTCAGTTCATCGGCCAGTGCCTGCAGCCGCTCATCCGGGTTGCGAATCAAAGAGGCGGTCAAAACCACAGCCGGGATCTTCTCCATTTCCTTTGGCTTTACTGTATAGAGCCCCAGTCCTTGGGAAATGTGCCATGTGGTGCATTTATCACCGTCATAAAAAGGGTGTGCGCTTCAGCTGTCCGATCCGCTCTGTTTTTCCGCCAGGAAACGGTACACCTCCAGCATTTTGGGGAGGCTTTGCCCAACATCAAATGAAGGCAGAAATTCATCTGTTCTACCTGCTCTTCTTCCAGCGGCTTTGTGTCCGCCTCATCCAGCAGATGGAAAAGGGTTTTCAGGATGATAGGGGCGATCTGCTGCGATACACAGTCAGAACAGGTGTCCGACATAATATTGCTTCCCATCCATTTGCCCTTGACCAACTTTTGCCCACAGTGGGGCGGCGGGGGCATACTCCAGTTGCGCCAAAAGCCTTCTGGGCCGCCGTTTTGCACTTGCCCTTTTCGGTTTGAACAAGCTGGAAGAGCAGTTCGCCGTTTGCTTCCTCCTTACCCAATTTCAAAATGGCCTGTTCTCTTTACGCCCTTAGGGGGGAGTTGTTCTAAAGTCATCCTTCATTTCCTCCTTCTCTCTCATTTCACAAGTTCTATTTGATAAGCGGTGATAGACATTGCAGTTCCACCTCCTGAGCCAGTACAAATCCACACAGCCCAAGGGAAGAGTCGATGACAAATACCGGATCTTTTCCCTGCTCCATCCGTTCTCGCAGCTCCCTCGATGCCGCAACAGGCGGGAAAGCCGTAAGGGATGGTACCATCCAGCAGGTCTTTATACTGTTCAAAAAAACCGTCCACGGTGATCTCATCCATGCCGAAGAGAATGTTGTCCTGGACCACATTTTCAAACCAGTGGGCCAGCAGACCGGTGAAGCAAACGGATACCTTCCCTCCGGCCTCAGTCTGGGGTATCCATGTGCAGGGTGTGAGCCTCGAAATCGGCGCAATAGCGCAGGACTCTGTTGTCGTGCAGACCGTCAAAAGAGCTAATCAGCGTACTCACAGGGATTCCTCCTCGTCCATAAGCCTCTCCCGCACCTCTTGGGGCAGGTCGTTCCATAAAATGTCGTATGTAAACTCCCGGATCTCCGGATAACACTCCCGTGCGGTCTTTTCCGCAATATCACGGTCCAGGTAGTGCATCTCTTGGTGGAAAAACCAGTTGAGCTTTTCCATCAGCCGGTAGAGGCGGATCTGTTCTTCTTGGGTCATAGGGCACCTCCTCGAATCATCGAAGGGATGGAACGGCTGTACTTATGCCAGCTCTGCGTCCAAGATTTGGACTTGTTTTCCTTTCTCGTCCACATAGTAAAGGGCGATATAGTCAATGCCGTCCCGCTTGACCTGCTCCCAGGGCATACGCCCGCCGCTGATCAGCTCCACGGTATCCGCCTCGTCCGGCCGGAAGATCGCTTTTTCGTCCTCATAGTCAACGCTGTAACCCAGCTCCAGCACCAGCTTGGAGGCGGGGATCTCATACCGCTTAAGGGGCGGTGTTCCAATTCAGCCGGATCATGTTCATCACAGAACAGATTGTCATAGCCATGCCGCCCGCCGTCGAAGATAATGAACGCCTCGCCGCTCTCCGGGTCACGGGCTGTCACCAGTCCGGGGGGGCCTCGTCCCCATCTATGATATAGGATTGGGGCTCTCCTTTCACCGTGAGCAGATCTCCATAATACCAAACCTCCAGCAGTTCATTGCCGGTGGTAGAACAGAGTGTCACAGTGGGCAAGCGTTTCTGCGCCCACTCCTTCACATAGCCGGTGAGCCAGGTGGGATATTTTTCCGCTGTCATGTTCGCGTCCTCCTTACCTGAGTGTCAGCACAAAGCCCCAGATGCCCACCACGATCAGCACCACACCCAGTAGGAAGAAGATCCCCCGTCTGGAGCCGCGGCCATAGCGGTGAGAGGGTTTGCCGGTGGGGTCGCAGAGCCAGTTCCAATTCAGGATGGCCCCAATCAAAACCACCACGCCCACTACCAGCGAGACGATGTACCAATGCGTCTGCAAAAAGCCGTAATTGTTTCGCCGTTCATTTACAGATCACAACCTTTCCAGCATCGGGAGTTTCCCGCCGGATGATTTCTTCCCGTTCTTTCAAATCAAGCGCCAGGGTTCGTTCTCCTTCCAAATACCCCTCGCAGTCCCGCACCAGCTTTTGTGCGTCCGGGTCTTCCGGGGCCAGGCCAGCCACCGCTTGCTTGGCGTATTTCATAGGCGGTGGCGGCGGAGGAATAGGCCATCAGAGTGGAATACCCCATGCGGGCGTTCCAATAAGGGTCCTTCTCCCCCCCTGGGACCGGATGGATTCCAACAGCTGGATGGCGTGCCGGAGAGGAGTCATGTCCACCTTGCCGTCCTCGCCATGGATGCGGCGGCGGTCGCCCAGCACCGCCAGGTTGCTGTAGGCACGGCTTAACGAGAGTCAGCAGATAGTCCCGCTCTGTTTCCGGGACGGCTTCGATGGCCTGATGCACCGGGGAGAACTCGCCCGCATCATTCCACCGCTCGATCTGTTCCAGCAGTTTTGTTTTTCCGCTTCTGTCATATAGCAGATCCTCCTCACGCAAACACCTGCCGGTATTTCTCTTTCAGTTCCTCCGGGCCCGTCTTGATGACCTTGCTGCCGCTGTTTTCGGAAGATGAGCCCCAGATGGCCCAGAGCACATCCCGCCACAGGCAGGCCGGCGCCCTTTGTCCCTGCCGGATTCTTCCGGCAGGTAATATTCCAGATGCCCTTTGATCTCCAGCAGAGCGTCCAGGTTCTCCTCATTGGCGATCAGGGTGCGGAACTCCTTGGCGGGCTTCAGATTCTGCATGGACTGGACGCCGTGGACCAGCACCGGCAGGGACTGGGCAGTAAACCCGTACTTTGAATCAGGGCGTGGAGGAACTTCTCCTGAAGGGGAGGAGTGCTCATCGTCGCAACGGTCCAGATAATCACACACCAGCGGCCACCAATTCGGCCCCTCCAGCCCCAAAGCGAACACCGCAAAGGTGCCGGGCATGGCGCAGTACGCATCGGAAAGGTTTTGATACCACTCATCTTCCTGCATGGCCAGCCGAGCATAATTCTCCATCCGGACATGGAGGCGGGGGGTACCGCACCGCACAGGCAAAAGAGCTGATGGACACCCTTCTTGGGCAGGCCGGGGATGGGCAGGTAGATCTTCTTCCGGTCCGCGAAACTCGATGGGTAGCTGCGGGGGGAACTCCGGCTGCTCCAGCACCGCACACAGGTAGTCCAGGATTTCAGCATAGCACTCCTCGGTGGAATCCCTGGCGGTGATGCGGATGGTGGCAAAGGCATCATTGGCCGATGCGGGGCCAGGTGCTCCGTCTTACGCTTTTGAATGTCAGGCAATTTGCCGCTGCCGTCGGTTTTCAGCTGCTTCACCATGTCTGGGCGAAGTTGGGAAACCAGGCCGAGAATGTGCTCGGTGGTGAGAGAGTCGTAGCTGGCCCCATATACCGTATAGCAGACCGCTACATAGCAGGCAAAACGCAGCAGCTCGTCATCCGCATCCTCGGGCCGCAATTCCGGCAGCACCGTGCAGGGCGGAAAAGACGGTAAAGCCATCATCCCGCTCTCCCACAAGGAAGTAGCGTTCCTGTACCTGCTTTTCTATGTACTGCCCAATGCGTGGGAAATTTCGTTCCAGCCCACCAACCGCCGCAGGGCGTCGCAGAAGGCGGCTGCCTCCTCATAGGGGAAGCCCTTCAGCGGCAGCCGGGACAGGTACCGCTCCAGCAACTGGCTGGGTAGAAAGGGCGTTCCGTTTTGGTTTCGCACCACAGTCGGATAGGCGGAGTGATTTTCACGGGCGGCGCCGTTTAGCACATCCTGAATGCACAGGTCCGCCTCGGCCAATACCTCCGGGGAAGTGTCCGGCTTGTGGAGCAGATAGTAGCGGTCATTTACGCCGTCACGCTTTGGCAAACTCATAGCAGGCCACCGCTTCCTTCCAGGTTCTCCGTTATCGGAATAAAAAATCTGTCGGTAAAGTTCCTTCAGTTCCTCCGGGACTGTTTCCACCACTTTTTGACCACCCTTGGCGCTGGCTTTGCCCCAAATCACATAGCAGACCATCTCCCATGCGTATTGCAGCACTTCTTCCGGACTGGCTCCTGTTTCCTGGGCTGGGTTCATTATCCTCGTCATCATCGTCATCCTCGTCGGAGGAAAAACCGCTGGGAATGATCTCGGACAGGTGGACTTTTTGCCTCCAGCAGAGCGTCCAGGCTTTCTGCGTTTGCCATCCACGCGGCATAGTCCTTGGAATACTTCATGTTCTGCATGGACAGCACCCCACGGACAAATACAGGGACGGTATCAGCGGTAAATCTGAACTGTTTTTCACATACTCTTTGAGGAATTTTTCCTGTAAGTGGGAGTGCTCATCATCGCAAAGATCGAGATAATCCCATACCAGTTGCCACCATTCTTGCCCCAGCATTCCCAGGGCGAACACGGCAAAACTTCCGGGGAGCGCGCACTGCTCATCGCTGAGATTGTTGTACTGCTCATATTGCCGCATGGCAAGCCGGGCGTACCGTTCCATCAGGGGGTGGAGGCCAGGGTACTGCACGGCACAGGCAAAGAAGCTGGTTTACTCCCTTTTTTGGGCAGTCCTGTGATAGGCAGATACCTCTGTTCCGGTCCTTTGAACTCCACCGCATAGCTGCGGGGAAAGTCCTCCTGCTCCAGAAGCTCGCACAGGTAGTCCAGCACTTCGCGGCAGCATTCCTCTGTGCTGTCCTTGGCGGTAATACGAATGATGGCAAAGGCGTCGTTGGCCGATGCAGTGAAGTGCTCTGTTTTTTCCTCTTTTGCAGGAGAGCGGTAGCCTGCCGGTCCCGTGTTCCCGGAGCTTTTTCACCATATCCGGACGGACTTTCTCCACCAGTCCAAAGAGGTAATTGGTGTCCAGATACTCAAAGTCCAAACCATATACCTTATAGCTCACCGCCACATAGCAAGCGAAAGCGCAGTAGCGGCTCCGGAACCTCCTCTGCACGGATGCCTGGTTTCAAGGAATACTCCCGATTCCAGTAGCGATCATCTTCACGGCCTGTTGCAACAAAATACTTCTCTTGCAGCTCCCGTTTCAGCATATCAAGTAGATGGTGGTCAATTTCACCCCAGCGGCTCTGGCGGCGCAGGTTTTCGCTGAAGGCGATGGCCTTTTCCGCATCCATGGATTCGGCCCGCTGTATTTCGGTCCATGTCCTAAGCAGTTGCCACACCTCAAAAGGGTGCGCCTTCGCTGCTGACCACGACCGGTGGCCAGTGGGAATCAAGCCGCGTGATTCTCCCGTCAATGGCATCCTGGATGCACTGGTCAAAGAGCGGTTGCAGTTCCTCCTGTACCTCGGGCTTCATCCAGTAACAGCGCCCGTCTGCACTGTTGCGTTTGGGTAAGTTCATTCCGATGCGCTCCTCTCAGGTTTGCTGGTGCTGCATGGATACGATTTGACAGTCCGGGCAGAACTCCACATAGAGCGTGCCCTCCGCACACTCGAAATACCGTATCCCACTGAATCTGGGCCAGATACTTCATGGGCTTGCCGCAGTGGGGCAGGTGGTATATTCCGCATCCTGCACCCAGTTGGCAAAGCCGCCCACCGTGTTCACATCCTCGCAGGCCCATCCGAAAAACAGGGGCACAGACAATCTCCCCAGCACGAAGGGGTTTTCGGTGAGGGTTTTGTAGTCCTCCGGGACTGACATAGCAATCCATCTTCTCCGCCCCGTCAAAGAGCTCTGAGGGAATACCTCCGTGCCACCGTCCAGAGTAAAACTGTTGAAGGCAGGACCTTTCAAAAATCCCACACAGTTGGGGCAGCAGGTGGCCGTCAGAATGCCGTCCAACCCCAGGAACTTCAGCCGCTCATCTCGACCATCTAAGACAAGCATGTCCACCATTTGGCAGCCACAGTGAGGGACAGGTGTCTTCTCGTGCTCGACCGATGCGAACAGGAGTTGCTTCGCCGGGATCACCCTTGACCATGGGATAACAGGTATCGAAATTGAGGTGTGTCCGATGACCTTCTTTGTCAAAGGTCCAGCCACCGATCTGTGCATAGTTGGATGGATCCACATATAATCCTTTGCGCCATGGCCGAGGATTTCGTTCTAGTTCCAACAGCGTTTCCAGTGCCCGTCATCGCCCTTGCATAAGCAAGCAGGCACACATCAGGTTGGACGCTTCTCTGGAATTATCTGTTTCCAATAAAGCAGAAATCAGACCATCCCGAACATCTGCCGGAGCGTGGTAGTAGATCTCACAGGGCCAGAACACCTCTGCGGCCAGTGCCGCCCGCTGAATCTCTGGGGTGATGGCGTCCCGGTAGCCCAGCAGCTGCCAGAAGTCTGTGAGTTCCGGATCCTCCATATCATTCAGCTTTCGGATATTCTTAATCAATCTTTTGCTTTTCTTTGATTTGTTCCGGTGTCCAGGCCAGCGTAGACTTTCTTTCCTGTTCACACTTACATTTCCAACACAAACCCTCATAGCCCAGGGAGTTCCGCAGCTTGGGCAGGTGTATTTCAAACTCATGTTTTTTTTGACTCCTTTCAGAAGATAAAAAAACGCCCTGCGACACACTATCAAACAGACAGGCTGGACGCAAGGCGTGAAAAAGCGGAGACAAGGAACCGCATCTTTCCATACGTTCCCTAATACAAACAGACATATATATCACAAACTATCGCTGTACAAACTATTCTCTTATTGGTCATGGACTTTGCTAACTCTAAAGCATTTCTGCAGAGTTTCCTTTCTCATTTTTTCCAAACCGCATTATGCACGATTTACAAAAGGAAAAAACGACTTTATTTTAAAAATTATATTATACCATAAGTGATTGTGCCTTTCAATCTGTTTAATTCGTTAATTTTAGCAACTATATAAAACAGCAATATGGATTAAATCCAACTGTACAACCATTATTTATGGTCTTAAAAATGTACAGCAATATTATATCGTGAGTTGTGGATAAAAGTCAACAGTATGCGCTTATTTTTATCGCTTGTTGTGGGATATAATTTAACAAGAGGGAAAGAGGTGAGATGATGTCAGAAGAAGAACTGTTTTTACAACAAATCGGGCAAAGGATTATGGAACGCCGCAAGAATCTGGGGCTGACACAGGAGGCTCTGGCAGAGAAAGGCGATGTGACAACACAGTTTGTGTCTTATGCCGAAGCTGGAAAGCGAGCTATGCGCCCTGAAAATCTTCTGAAAATATCTTCAGCACTTGGAGTAAGCACTGATTATATCTTAACAGGTGATGTGATTGACAAAAAGATCTCCTGTTGCTGTCTGAGAAGATGAGAAAACTGACACCATCTCAGCTTCGGATTATAGAAAACATTATCGATGAATGCAATTTACTTTTTAGCCCAGATGTAAAAAAATAAAAAGCACAGCAGAAAAAGCGGTATCCTTTTGTGCAACAAAATTCCTGTCCATGCAGTTGCCGCTTTTAAGTAAGACAAACAGTCAGAATACAATCCGATTTCAATTTCAAAACCCAAGGCGGGGACCGCTTTAGTCCGGCGGCGTTTCTTTAGAAGATTATAATATAGCGCCCAAAACGAACTTTTTTAAAGCAGGGATGCATACAATCCGTCTGACACCCGGCGGAGATGCATTTCGTCTCCCTTTTCCTTGCCGTTTCTCCTGTTTTGCGCACGACGGCCGAACCGCTGCGATTTCGCAGCAGCCTGGTCGTTTTTCTATGCGGTTTCCGGTCACTCAAATGGGAACGGCCGACCAAAAGCGAAGCCCTCTGCCTTCTTCATCTCCGTCCGGCGGCGTTTCACAAAGGGAGATACTCAGGTGCAGTTCCTGTGCGATCTCTCCCGGATTTTCTTTCCCGCCAGCACCAGCGCCGCGATCCATTTTTATGCAGCCGTGTTTTCCCGACACGGTTTTTGTATTCCGCGAGCGCCGGCCGGCGAAATATCCCTCCGACCATCCAGCCCCTAAGGCCAGGCGGATGCGAGGAGTTGGTATATCGATAGCTTTTTCCGTTTCCTCTGGCAGTATAAAATAGTTCTCTCTCCGAAATCGGCTGGTAAAAAGCAGTCGTTCAGCTCCCAGTTTGTCCCGAATTTCATCCTCAGGAAAGCTCCGCATCCGTCTCCAAACCCAGGCGAAGTGCGCCGCCAACTCCCGGCAGTCCTGGAATCCCCCTATCCGGCATGAGCAAGCCGGAGCAGTTCCCGCAGCCGTTTGGCTCCAAGGAATTGCTTTGTCATGGTGTATGGTTCGCTTCTCCAATCCTTCCGGCCATAACCGAAACGCGCACGCTCTATATCCCGACGGGCATTTGCTGCCGCATAAGCTCCTTTCCATGGCACATCACTTAAGCAACGGCAAAATTCTTTGTAGCCGTAGGGAGTTGACCGCAGCGGCTTCATCCAGCACATCCGGCCGGTATCCTGGTGGATGCTACCCGGAATGCGAAATACCCGGCTGGCGTCTATCGCCTGGGTATCCACATGAAAATCAGCCCTTCATCCTGCAAGGTTTTTTCTCGATCGGTACCCACCTGGCCAGCAGCTGCATTTTCACCGCCTGAATTCCTTCCGCCATCCGGCCTCCTTTTTCCGTTCGGCAGATCCTCAAATATGTAATAAAGGTGGCAGCCGCCGGAGCCGGTGAAAAACGATGGCGTTCGGCATGGGCGCGTCGCCGTAGGTGCCATGCCAGCGAATCTGCCGTTCCAATTCCTGCTCTACGGCTTCGTAGTCCGGAGAAAAAATCCTGCTGAAAGTCGATATCGATGACGATGTGATGGAACCGCCACAGGTATTTCTCCGCCCTCCGGCAATGGCTCTGCCGGGGCTTAAAAAATGTTGAGAGATGTAAGCCGCTCCCGAATGCTGGATCCGGCGAAGCGCCTGTTTCTGCAGCGTATAGACCGATGTATACAGCCCTTGTTTTTTTCAAAACCGGCACCGCATAGATAAGCGCCGCCCGCTTTGAAGGGAAACCCGTAGATCTGTTGAAGAAAGCGGTTGACCTGCTTCTTCTGCTCGCGAGTTATGTATTTCTGCTTCAACATACCACCTCGAATTCTTTTCGGAGATAGTATGTCGGAAAAAAAGGCCGCCCGCTGGCTACAGTGTTTGGTTGTGGGGAGGATTTGACCGCGTGAATCAGGCGATTTATACTATAAACAGAACCTACCACAAAGGAGGAGCCAAAATGGAGAGTATCGTGATGTTCGACATAAAAGAACTGGCAAAAGAGGTGGGGTTCCGGAAAATGCTCCGGGAGATCGGCGCCTACGATGACCTGGATGAAAAGGTAGAGGCCGAATTGGCAAAGATTGAGCTGATGGAAGAAGACAGCAATTTTCTCTTGGAAGAATGGGAAGAAGTGCCGGAGAAATAAAAAATCTTCCGGCACAGCTTCACAAAAGGGCGGCTACAGCCGCCCTTTTTGTGATAGGGAAGAAAATCAAACAGCATAGAAATCCGGAGAAATCACGAGATTTCGGAAGAGAAATTATGATTCATAGTGATTTTCCGGCGGCGGTACATAATTTTTTTCGGTCGGAAAGGGTAATTTTTGCGGTCTTCTTCCACCCTTTCTCTTAAAGAGAGGATAATTTCTGAAAATTACCATGCAGTTTCAACTATTGCCTTTCTGCCGAAATTTCTAAATAGGTGAGCGTCCGTTTTCCCTTTTCCGTCATACTATGTTTGAAATAAAAAATACAAAGGGGGACAGCTATGTTGAGTGAAAAGAAATTTAATGATACCCTTCTTACGTTACATGAAGTACAGGAAATTTTTCGATGCGGGAAACGACAGGCTTACGAGTTGGTTCATGTTCATGGATTTCCGGCGATAAAGATGGGCGGGAAGTATCTCATCAGCGCCAAAGCCTTGGAACGATGGATTCAAAACAATGCAGGGAAAGGGATTATTAAGTGAACCGGAGAGGGCGGGCCAGTTGGCCCGCCCTCTCGCTCATCCGACATTCAGAATGCCGTCCAACGTATCGGTAGCGGACGGCAGATCCTCCTTCAGCAGATGGATATAGGTGTTGTATGTAATTCCTACGTCCGCATGACCCAGCAGCCGGGATACGATTTTGATGTCCACTTTGTTGGCAAATAGCTGGCTGGCAAAGGTGTGCCGCAGGGCATGGATTCAATATGGGAAATCCCTGCCCGTTCCAGAATACAGATCATGCGCCCGGTTGAGATTTCGAGGATTTATCGGGTTCCCTTTGGCGTTGGAGAATACTCTGGGAAAGTGATCGTTTATCTTCTGCAGTTCTCTCAACGCCTGAAACGCCGTCTGATTGAGAGGGATGGTGCGCTCCCCAGTGGTTTTGGTACTGCCCTCCACAAAAGCAATAGTGTGGCTCACCCTTTCCGGCGTGTCGATTCTTGACATATTCCAGCGTACGCTCCACCTTTAAGCACTTGTTTTCAAAGTCAACATCTTCCCATCGCAGTCCTAACGCCTCGCCCAGCCGCAGTCCGGTGAAAAGAATCAAGACTAATCCATAACCCAGTCGGTAGACCGGTTTCCCTCGTTACCATACGTTGCCGCGGCGGCGGAACAGTATGCTTTCTCATCTGATCTTTTGTCAATACATCAATGGTTTTGATGCCTTTTTCCGCTTTCTTGGGCAGACGGATTTCAAAGCAGGGATTTTTTGCGATCTGATCCTGACCATAGCAAACTTGAAACAGGCATTCAGCGCCAGATAGGCCTTTTGATCTGGGAATAGGAGTACCCATCACCGTCCAGTTTGTTGATGAATCTTTGGATATCGTCATGGGTGAGAGTAAAAAACTGCATTCCCTTGAAATGCGGGATGATCTGATGCTGAATGGTACTCTCCAGCGTATCGTAGGATTTGGGCTTGAGAGTTCGATCCGCTTATAGATGGTCAGCCAATTCAGCACATACTCTTCAACGGTCTGCTTTTGAATTTCCCGGTAGGTTCCGCTATCTAGCATCTTTTTGAATTCCCGGAATTTTTGGTTGACCTCCGCCTTGGTTTTCCCGTAGATAAATTTCTTTTTTCCCTTCCACAGTAATCTGTCGGAACCACCGTCCGTCCCCGCGCTGCTTGGGGGCGGTACCCTCACCATTGTCCTGGCGGGTTTGATTTTTTGCGGGCATAAAAAGTCTACTCCTTTCGCAATTTCAAAGGTAGTATGACTTTTTCCCCGGGAAGACGGAACGTCTAAAATTCTGACAGCCTTTTTGACAGCCTTTTAGGGGATAAAGCGGGTGTAATGGAGGATAAAAAAGGAGAAACGCACCCGCCTGAAATCCGCTTCAGGCAAAACAAAAACACGGAAAGCCCTGTAAAATCAAGGCTTTCCGTGCTTTTTTCTCGGCAGGGGCAGTAGGACTTGAACCCACGACCAACGGTTTTGGAGACCGCGACTCTACCAACTGAGCTATACCCCTATATTTCACCGCGGTGTTTCCCGCAGCAGAGCTTATTATACCACAACACAAATCAGAAATCAAGTGCTTTTTTCGTTTCGGCACGATTTTTTTATACAAATGCCGTCCTTATCCGGCAGGCGCGGTTTGTAGGATGCGCCTGTACAGCGGTTGTCTTCTCCTTTTGGTACGGCAGGGTCTGCGCCGCAGAATGCGAAAAAATCGGCTTTCGTCGTGCGGAAGCGGCGGATAGGGCGAGGCTTTTTCCATCCGATCCGCGTCGGGCGCGCGGCCTTTCAAGGCGCTGTGACTTACCGAAAGCATATCGACACATATGGTCGAACGGTGTCGAAACCGGCCGGACGTACATAGAATGGAGTGTAGGGGGAACGAATCCCCGAATGGAGGTTTCTGAATGGGCATTACCAATTCCAATAAAACAATCAGCGTGGATCGGATCGAATGCGACGGTACCCTGCGGGTTACCCTTTGCGCTCACCGCCGCGCCGGATATTGTAACCAATCCGACGGATATCGCGCTCGTGCTGGACCGTTCCGGCAGTATGACCGGCACGCCGCTGACCAATATGAAGGCCGGCGCCGACACGTTCATCGATATCATCGCCGAAGCGACCGGCGGCACGGCCGACGGTCAGATCGGTTCCGGCAGCCATATCGGAATCGTCAGCTTTTCGAGCACTGCGACGGCCGATACGCAGCTAATCACTTCGGTCGCCACACTGAAAAAACGCTGTCAATTCGTTGGACTGCCGGCGGCAGCACCAACCACGGCGACGCGTTTACCAAAGCGATCGAGCTGTTTGACGCTGCCTCGACCAACCACAAGGTGATCGTCATGTTCACCGACGGAAACACCACCACCGGCGTGCCGCCCGCACCGATCGCCGCCGCCGCCCGTGCGCGGGGGATTACCATCTACTGCATCGGGCTTGTCGGCTCCGACGGCGTGGACGTCAGCGCGCTGAACACCTGGGCGACGCCGCCGGCCGCTTCGCATGGGCGGTCACGCCCGACGCGGCCGAGCTGGAAGCGCTGTTTGCGGAGCTGGCCGCCAACATCACCAAGACCGGCGCGACGAATATCGTTGTCAATGAGATCGTCAATTCGGACTTTGTGATCACCAGCATTCTCAATCCCAACGTCGGTACGGCCACGATGCTCGGCCCCACCTCGATTCGATGGAACATCGCCGAGCTGGGCAGCGCGCCGCAGAGCGCCGCGCTGGAATTCTTTGTCCGCCACGTCGCGCGCAGACGTCGGGCACCAAAAAGGTGAACGCGTCGGTCGATTATTCGGATAACGAGGGCAACGTGGTCGACTTCCCGGACCCGACGGTCGCCGTCGAGTGCGACGTAGTCGTGCATCCCGAGCCCCTGTGCCGTCCCGACCGACCTGAGCGTCGACGGCTGCTCGACGCTGTTGTCGTCGATATGGGCGACACCTACCTCGAGTCGCTCGGCCGTATCATTCAGCTTGACGTGACGGTTCGCAACGTGTGCCCGGCAAGCGCGTGGCGCTGGCGGTCATCCTCACCGAGGTCGATGAGAACGGGGAGGAGTATCAGCGCGGAATGAAAGCGATGACCATCCCCGCCCACGATTCGCCGACCTGCCGTCGACACATTTTGGTGCGCTGCATCAAGTTCGTCGTGCCGGAGGATCTGGACGTTTCGGGCAATACGGGCCGTCTGTGCAACCAGCGCAACTTCAAGGCGCGCTTTATTGCGCACAACATCGACACGGATTACCGCTGCTGCGACGAGCTTTTGACCCTGTGATTTTTCCAGCGGGAGGTGAAACCGCTTTATGCTGCTGACTGCAATCGTGCGGGAGGTGCGCCCGTCCGGCTTGCTGGTCCGCGATACGTCGAACGGGCAGGACGTTTTCGTCCGCACCGCGCATGCGCCGCCGGTATCGTCCGGGCGACCGCTTCGTCGTTCTTTTCAACGGCGTGATGACCAACAGCCTTCCGCCGCAGATCAACGCCATTTTCATCCGCCGGCTGGCTGGCGGCGGCCCTTTTCGGCCGCCTCTCCGCCGGTAGCCGCGCTGCTGAGGGGGCTGGGCCTTGTGTCCGGCCCCTTTTTTGTATGAAGCGGACTTCTTTGCCATGGCGCGCAATTTATGGTATTCTGTGGGGAAAAAGGAGACGACCATTCAAAATGCCCAAAACATACGGATACATCCGCGTATCGAGCAAGGACCAGAACGAGGACAGACAACGGCTCGCCCTGCTGGAATTCGGCGTGCCGCGCCGCAATCTGTGCATCGAGAAGCGCAGCGGCAAGGACTTTGAACGCCCGCAGTACAAGCGTCTGCTGCGCATACTCCGGCCCGGCGACCTTCTGGTCGTGATGTCCATCGACCGGCTCGGCCGCAAGAAGAAATCCAGAACCAGTGGCGGCGCATCACCAAGGAACGAAGGTCAACATCAGTGGTTCTGGATATGCCGCTGCTGGATACGCGGCGGCGGAGGGCGACGACCTGCTCGGCACGTTTGTCGCCGACCTCGTGCTGCAGATTCTTTCGTATGTGGCGCAGACCGAGCGTGAAAACACAAAGCAGCGGCAGCGGGAGGGATCGCGGCCGCCAAACGCCGCGGCGTCCGCTTCGGACGGCCGCCCAAGCCGGTTCCCGAGGCGTTCGAGCAGCTGCGCGCGGACTGGGCGGCCAACAAAACGTCCTCGCGCGCGGCGGCCTGCAAGGGCATCGCGCAGGACACATTCCTGCGCTGGGTGAAGGAAAAATAAAGCATGGATTCGACGCGCTGCCGATTCGGCCGGACGCGGGCGCGTACACCGATTCGAGCCATACCGCCGGCCTTCCGTCCGTATGCGCCGGCGAAAAACGCCCGCCGGATCGCAAAGTTTATGAAATGCACTGTTTTTTTCAAGCTCCGGCGTGGTAGAATACAACGCAGGCCGCCGATGGGGGAGGAATGGTATGGAAATCGTTAAAATTCGGGAACAGGCAGCTTGGATTGAGGACGCGTCGGAAATGTTCCATTCGGTCTGGGGCGTACCCCCGGGAAGCGTACATAGAAAGCATGCGGGAATGCCTGCGCAGGCAGAACGGCGTTCCGCAATGGTACCTTGCCGTAGAAAACGGCCGGCTCGCGGGCGGCTTGGGCGTCATTGAAAAGGACTTCCATTCGCGCGGCGACCTCACGCCGAATGTCTGCGCTCTCTATGTTCGGACGGCGTATCGCCGCCGGGGCATCGCGGGGCGGCTGCTGGACTGCGCCTGCGCGGATATGGCCGGCTTCGGCATCGGCACCCTGTATCTGATCACCGAGCATACGTCCTTTTTTGAAAAATACGGCTGGCGTTTTCTGCATGGTTCAAGAGGAGGGTACGCGGAAGCCCATACGGATGTACAGGCACGGGCGAGTGCTGACAGGCTGCGGAAACGAAGCTTTGCCGCAGCCTGTCGGACGGGCGTTTCGCGGAAGGCGCCCGCTTTTTCGTCCGGCGGCAGGCGCGCCTTGCCCGCCGAAGGACGAAAAAGAAAGGTATGACGAGCTGTTATACCTTTCTTTGGATAAAACGGGGAAACGGTCGCTTCGCTTGCCGCGCACGAGGAAGGATCCAGCAGCAGCGTCACCGCCGGCAGCAGGAAAATCGTCAGCAGCACCGAGCAGAGCGCGCCGCCTGCGATGATGTCAGCAGGTCGAATGCGAGATGACGCGCTGCGTCATAAACACCGCTACGCTCAGGCAGCAGCCCATCAGGATGAACGAGGACGTCAGAATCGTCCGCAGCGAGCGGTCCATCGCAATGCAGAGCGCGTCGATTCGGTCCGCGTCCGCGCGCGCTTCCCTGTATTGGCTGATGAAAAGAATGCCGTAGTCGATCGTCGCGCCCATCAGGATGCACTGCACGAGGATCAGCGCGATGTAGTTCACCTCCGCGCCGGTGAGGGCGACGACCGCCGTGGTGATGAACACGGCGCCCTGAATGATGGCCACCAGCGCCGCCGAGCCGACGACGGTGCGGAAGGTGATGAGTACGATAAAAAGGAAAATCGCCACGATGGTCAACAGCGTGACCAGATTCATTTCATCGTCGAAGCCGCTGTCCATCTCGTAGCCCATCGCCGCGTCGCCGACCAGATACGCCGGCTGCGTCAGCTTTTCTTCGGCCAGCGACTCGATGTCGCCGATGAGTGCGAAGTCTCCGCCCCCTCGCCGGGGACGGCTGCGGTGACGACCATCCGATTGTAGCGCTCGCCGAGCAGCATAGCCTTTCCGGCCTCCAGCTCCTGCACGCCCGCTTGCAGCAGCGCGCGCATGTCTTCGTCAAGGAGCGCCGAAAGCCGTCCTGCGCCAGCAGGTCGCCGGTCAGATAGGCGAGGCATTCGTCGATGGAAAGCCGCAGCGACTCCACGTCGAGCTGCATCGAACGGCGCAGCCGCAGCACAAGCTCGACCTGCGCGGCGTTCTGCTGCGTCAGAGCCGCGAGCGATTGGGCGTCCATCGACGTAAATCGTCTGATAGCCCCTCGCTGCTTTCGAGCGCCTCCCGACCGGCGGCAAGCTGGAGACGGCCCTGCTCGAGCGCGGCGGCCGCTTCGGCCGTCTGCGCGGCAATCTGCTCGTCGGTCATTCCCGCGGCCTTGAGCTGCTCGATCATCGCGTCGCTGCGCCTGCGCGGCCCCAGCTCGGCGCTCGGAGCGGTCCGGAGTTCCTCGATGGCGGCGTCCAGCTCCGCCTTGCCGCTTTCCAGCGCGGCCAGCATCGCCGACAGCATATCCGCATTGCCGCCGATCAGCGGCGCGAAGGCGTCGTCTTCGGCAAGCTGCGCGATGAACTGCAAATATTCGTAGACCGTCAGCGAGCCGAGCGGCTCGGTGTTCATACGGTCGGCATAAAGACGGTAGACCGTCTGCGCGAGCGCCGGCTCCATACCGAACCCGGCGGCCAGCTCGGAATAGGTCAGCGGCAGGCCGACGGTGTTGGGTAATCCTCCACGCTTTGCGCACGTCTTCGCGGGCCTCCAGCGCTTCGATGAAGCTGCCGGACGGCCTCGTCCGGCGTGTTTTTGTCATACAGCACGACCGTCTGGTTTTCCAGCCCGAACACCGCCTCGATCTTCTCCTGATCGGGGTTGTCGAACATTTTGATATAGTTGACCGGTACGCCGTCCTTGAGGAAGAACGCGCCCACGACCACGGCCGCGACTGCGGGATGAGAATAAACCGCGCCCGCGCGACGAAACGCATCAGCGGCGCCGTCGGGAAGTGCAGAGCTTTTTTCTGCGTGCGGCGCAGCGGACCGTCCAGCTTGACGATCATGCCCGGCAGCGCGGTGAAGATGCAGAGCAGGCTGATCACCACGCCCTTGGCCAGCACGATGCCCATATCCCGACCGATGGCGAAGCTCATAAACAGCAGCGCCAGCAGGCCGACGATCGTCGTCACCGAGCTGCTCGTGATCGCGCCGAACGCGCCCGCCAGCGCCTTTTTCATCGCGGAAGCCGGGTCCGGCTCGCTCTGCCGCTCCAGCGCGTAACGGTTCATCAGCATAATCGAGTAGTCCATCGACAGCCCGACCTGCAAAAGCGCGCCGACCGCGAACGTCATAAAGGAAACCGACGGCAGGAACGCGTTGCTGCCCATGTTGAGCACGACCGCGATGCCGATGCAGCCCACAAAGAGCAGCGGCTCCAGCCACGATTCGCACAGGCAGAACAGAATCAGCAGGATCACGACCGCGGCGATGAGGACGATGACGGGGATTTCTCGGTCAGCGTGGTGATCAGCAGATCGTTGTCCGCCACCGCGCCGCTGTAAGACACGTCGTAGTCGGAAAACTGCGTGCGGAGCGTGCGCAGCACCTCCCGCGCCTCGTCGGTATAGGTGCCGGCGCCGATGGTGAGGACGTATTTTGCGTTTTCGCCTCTGTCGTAGGCGTCGTCGCCCGCCGTGTAGGCGACGCTCTTGACGTTTTTTCGACCTGCGCAAGCGCCTGCCTGACCGTCTGGCGTTCGCTTTCGTCCAGTCCCGTGAACATAACGGTGATGCTCGACAGACTGCCGAATTCCTCGTCCATAACCGCCATTCCCTCCTTGACGGAGGAATCGCTCGGCAGGTATTTGGACATATCATAGTTGACGTTGGTGTAAAACAGACCGATAATGCCGGCGGCGATCAGCAGTACATACAGCACCAAAACGTATTTCTTTTTGTCCACGACAAATGCGGCGAATGCTTTCATATACGAACCGTTTACCCTTTCTTTTTTGCGGCGCTTGACGAACGCCGCAGAATGTGTTATACTCACTACATTGTTATTATAGCTACACGCTGTCGGTTTTGCAAGAAACAGTTTGCCCGCAAATATCGTGAAACCGACAAACGGGCGTCGATTTGTCTAAAGTAAAACTGGATTGCGGAAAGTTGTGGGTATTTATGGACAAGATGAAAACCAGCGCGTGCGGCTGACGAAGAAGCTGTTCCGCGACAGCCTGATTGCGCTCTTGCGCAAAAAGAAAATTTACCAGATCACCGTCAGCGAGCTGTGTGCGGCGGCCGAGCTGAACCGCTCGTCGTTCTACAAGCACTACGGCAACGTGTACGACGTGCTCGCCGAGCTGGAGGAGGATTTCCTCGCGCAGATTCGGAGCTGCGTCGACCAGATCGACGAACGCGGCTCCGGCCGCACCGCCGAGCCGGTCTACCGCCTGATGCGCCATATCCGCGATAACGCCGACGCGTATTCGCTGCTTCTGGACAACAGCATCGACGAGCATTTCTCGTTCTCAATTATCCGGCAGGCGCTGGAATTCGTCAAGGGCAAGGCGACGGAAACGGGCTACGGACAGAGCGCCGACAGCCTGTTCGAGTATATTATGGCCGGCAGCGTCGCCGTCATCCGCAATTGGATGGCGGCGGGGATGCCGGCGCCGCCCGAGGAGATCGCGGAGCTGATTTACACGACCGCGCTGCGCGTGCTTGAGCCGAAAAGCGTTTGAGACGACTTTCCTGAATAATGATTGGCATCCGTCCTTCCAGTATATACAGGCGGGCGAAAAAACGGCAGGAGGGAATATCCCTTTTGCCGTTTTTTTGTCCTTTTCCTGTTTTTCGCACACAATAGTCACGATAGAAGAAAAAAGGAAAGAGGTGCCGTATATGGCAACCGACTGCAATCCGTCGCTCTGGACGGCGACGGCCGCCCTGCCGCGCTTCGAGCCGCTGCGGGGCGACGTCCGCACCGACGTGCTGGTCATCGGCGGCGGCATCGCGGGACTGCTCTGCGCGCGCCTGCTCACGGACGCGGGTGCAGACACGCTGCTCGTCGAAGCGGACAGGATCGCCTCCGGCGTCACCGCCCGCACGACGGCCAAAATCACCGCGCAGCACGGGCTGCTGTACGATAAGCTGCTCCGCCGCTTCGGTCCCGAGCCGGCGGCGCTGTATCTGCGCGCCAACGAGCAGGCGGTCGCGGCGTACAGGCGCATGAGCGAGGGATCGACTGCGGCTTTGAAACGAAGGACAATTACGTTTATTCGCGCGCCGGCCGCGCCAGACTGGAAACCGAGCTGCGCGCGCTGGACAAGCTCGGGCATCCCGCCTCGTTTGTCGGCAGCCTGCCGCTGCCGTTCGCTGTGGACGGCGCGGTCTGCTTTCGGGAACAGGCGCAGTTCCGGCCGCTGGACTTCCTTGCAGCCGTTGTCCGCGGGCTGCGCATTTGCGAGCAGACCAAGGTGCGCGAACTGGAGGGAATGACGGCGGTGACGGCGGCGGGCCGCATTCGCGCGGAAAAAATCATTGTCGCCACTCATTTTCCGTTTCTGAACAAGCACGGGCAGTATTTCATGAAGCTGTACCAGCACCGCTCCTACGTCTGCGCGCTGGAAAACGCGCCGCTGCCCGACGGGATGTTCGTCGACGAGGATGAAAAAGGGGATGTCCTTCCGCCGCAGCGGCGGTTTTTCTGCTGCTCGGCGGCGGCAGCCACCGCACGGGCAAGCGGGGCGGCGCGTTCGGGGAACTGGAGGCGTTCGCCGCGCGGCATTACCCGCTCTCCCGCAGCGTTTACCGCTGGGCCACGCAGGATTGCATCGTCGCTCGACGGCGTCCCCCGTCGGATGCTATTCCCGCCGCACGCCGGATTTGTACGTTGCGGCCGGGTTCAACAAATGGGGATGACCTCGTCGATGGTCGCCGCCGAATTGCTGCGCGACCTCATCACGGGACGCGAAAACCCGCTGGCGGTCGTGCTTTCGCCGTCCCGCACGATGCTGCGCCCGCAGCTTGCCGTCAATCTGTTTGAAGCGACGGTCGGGCTGCTCACGCCGACGGCCAGACGCTGCCCGCATCTCGGCTGCGCGCTGCACTGGAACCCGCAGGAGCGTTCGTGGGACTGCGCCTGCCACGGCTCGCGCTTTCCGAGGACGGCGCCTGTCTGGACAACCCCGCCGTCGACGGACTGAAAAAAGCCGCCGAAGCGTCATATATAAGGAGGAATACAGCGTATGAACAGATTGGCTCAGGCGGCCAGCCCCTATCTGCGCCAGCACGCGGGGAATCCCGTCGATTGGTATCCGTGGGGTGAGGAGGCGTTCCGCAGGGCAAGGGAGGAGGACAAGCCGATCTTCCTCAGCATCGGTTACAGCACATGCCACTGGTGTCATGTGATGGCGCGCGAGAGCTTCGAGGACCGGGAGATTGCCGCGCTGCTGAACGCGCACTTCGTTGCCGTCAAGGTCGACCGCGAGGAGCGGCCGGACATCGACAGCATCTATATGGCGGTCTGTCAGGCGTTCACGGGCAGCGGCGGCTGGCCGACGACGGTTTTCATCACCGCAGACCAGCGCCCCTTTTTCGCCGGCACCTATTTCCCGAAAACCTCGCGCTACGGCACGCCGGGACTCAAGGAACTGCTGGAAATCATCGCCGACCGCTGGAAAAACGACCGCGCCGAGCTGCTGCGCACGGCGGACGAGGCGTCGGCGGCGCTGCGCGCCGGACGGACGCCTGCCGGCGGGCCGGAGGAGGCGCTTCTGGACGCGGCGCTGGCGCAGTACCGCGACAGCTTTGATGACGTGTACGGCGGCTTCGGCAGCGCGCCGAAGTTCCCCGCGCCCCACAATCTGGACTTCCTGCTGCGCATGTACGAAACGCGGGGCGACGAGCAAGCGCTGCAAATGGCGGAAAAAACGCTGCTGCACATGTATTCCGGCGGGATGTTCGACCACATCGGCTACGGCTTCTGCCGCTATTCGACCGACCGCTGCTTCCTCGTGCCGCACTTTGAAAAAATGCTCTACGACAACGCGCTCCTGCTGTCCGCGTACTGCCACGCCTTCCGTGCGACGGGGAACGCCTTCTACCGCGGCGTGGCCGAGCGCATCGCGGACTACCTGCGGCGCGAGCTGCTCGCGCCCGACGGCGGCTTTTACAGCGCGCAGGACGCCGACAGCGACGGCGAGGAGGGAAGTATTACCTTTTTCACGCCCGCCGAGCTGAACGAGGTGCTCGGACAGGCGCAGGGCGAGGCGTTTGCCGCCGCTTACGGCGTCACCGCGGCGGGCAACTTCCGGGGCCGGAGCATTCCCAATCTGCTGCGCGGCGGCGCGCTGCTCGGCGGCAGCATACCGAGCTTCTGCCCGCGCTGCGCGAATACGTCGCCACCGCCGCTGTCGGCTGCATACGGATGACAAAATCTTGACCGTCTGGAACGCGCTGGCCGTCTCGGCCTTCTGCGCGCTCTACCGCATCACCCGCAGTCCGGCGGATCTGGAGACGGCCGAGCAGCAATACGTAATA
>VOFK01004392.1_pt1 | contig 21338 bp, 34 predicted proteins | sample 5384121 | NCBI WGS metagenome assembly VOFK01 (sample SAMN12384730, study PRJNA508395) | human gut metagenome | isolation source: healthy gut J | host: Homo sapiens | reverse complement strand
ATCGGCAAGAGCGAACATGTGGGAGCAGGACCTATCAAGTTCCGTTTTATGTTGGGAGAAGAACGTTACACCGACAATGCAACGCGTAATACCCATTATAAGTTGACTCTTAAATTCCAAAGGTTACGGAAACGATGCCGACTGGCATATCAGTATGAGGCAAATATCTATGTGAGCACCCCTCAATATCTCTTGCTTTATAATAAATCGTGAGATGTGCGACCCTGTAAAGAGTGAGTGGGTGAGCTAAAGCTAATGATCTACTTTGGATGCACAAAATCTGGGCAAGGATGAAGAAGATACCGGGTTTTACGGTTTGGAAGCCATGAGGGAAACGAATTGGTGCATTTCCGAGCAGTTCCTAATGACTTTCTTCCAAGCTGGTTACAGCGACAGTCCATGGAACAGGCTTTTTGTCAGTGAGACACTCCCTTGAAGATGCTGTGGTTCCCGGATGCAGAGCCAGCCTCATGGCAGAAGCCCTAGTGTACGAGAAATACAACTCGAGACCTGGTATAATGATAAAAGCGAAGAGAAGTTATAAGATTAGCAATATTGGCGCCGATGATTTGGCGAGCAGTGAATATTCAGGTAAAATGAAGAAATGAACATAGTACTATTCCGTTATATACCCGTGCCAAAACACTGTGACAAAAACAGGCTTTACAGGGAAATAATCCATATTCGGCCTATCCCCGAGAATCAAGTTTTACCATACAGGTGAAAGACTGTCACAGGTACCCTATGTTCCCAAGACAAGCTTATTTGGATATGATACAAGTACGTCGTATTGAGAATCCAGGCGTATGGCGCAGTGAGGTAATAGTGATAATTTTCATGTGACGCTTATGCGTCTGCCTTATGACGATGCCGAAGATTTAAGCCGTTCAATTCCGAAGGAGCATGAGTGCTACTATTGTTGGTGAGGAGGAGACGATTTCATTACACATTTGCGTTCTACTGTGAAGGACTGAAAAGTATAGAAGGAGCGAGGGGAGCATATGAATTTCTGGATTGCGGGAATTTTGATTCGGAGAACTTCACTCCTCGTTGTGCTGTGTACGTGTACGTTATCACAATTATACCTGTGAATTTTTTAGGTATCTTTGTACATTCAAGGTTACTTCAACTCCCTATCACCATTAACGGAAATGCGGAAAGTAATAACAATCCTGCGTGGACGGCATCGCCTGTGTTTATCGTTTTGATGCAAATAATGGCTTCCGGTTTATAAAAGTCACCAGCGGAGGAAGGGTCATTGTTCCGTCGCGGAAACCGTACAGCTATTCTGCGCTTCCATTAATGACAGATCCGGAATCCGTAGAGCCGACAGGCTAGTTCAATGTTCTTGAATTTGGATCGCTACAACCTCTCAAAAGAAGACCTGGTCAAACCGCTGGCACCGTCAGCAGATGATGTAAGGGAGTCGTTTTTTTACCAGATTGGTCCATTGCCGGAGAGATGTGTTTCTTTACAATCGGGGTTTACATACCTATAGAAATCTACTTTTCGATTCATAGTAACATTAATAAAGCCTATAGATGTTCTTTATGGAGACGGTGCAACCAGGGCAGAAATATCGGTGGGAGGAAGCATTTGGATATAGATCATAATGAAGATCCGACCAGTCAAAAAGGTATGCGCGGACGTGTTTCGTTTCAATGTAAATAATAGTCGCTTTATGTTTTCCCTATTGAGCTAAATCGGTTATGGACGTGAGATGACAAGTAACAGGAAGCCAGGTACACTGCGTTATGCCCAACAAATTACTATAATAACGATAGTTTTCGGGAATATTCAGTATGTTCCGCTGTTCTGAGCCTGTTTGAACGTCCGGGAGCCATATATCAATGCCAGAAACCGTCTGGAAGGAAGTACCAATAATGAAGAAAAAATTCGAGTGCATTTGATATAAACTATTTTTCACAATGGGCTTCGAAGGTTTGGTGAATTAAAATCAAATAATAATAATGGCAGTGACAGTGATGCATGCTTCATACGGACGGTGAAGTATTAGAGAATTACCCCATGACATATTCTAACTACAGATTTTGGCTGGTAAGTAAAAAAGAGCATTTTTTTCTTGTTTCTTATTTATTATTTTTGCCTATCTTTTTGCAGCAGGGAATTATTCATTGCCTAAGCAACAATGGAAAAAGTGGGGTAAAAATATGATCGATTAAGCAAAATGACGATCGAAATGTTCTGCCAACAGATGTGATTGGCAGAAGCGTAGCGCACTCTAAACGCTGGTTGAGTCGCCATTGTGCGTATCCATCATGAGAAAAAAGACAAGTGAGCGCCTCACTAAAATGGGCGTTGAAAATTTCCTTCCTATCCAACGAAGTTCATAACTGGAGTGACCGTCGCAAGGTTGTTGACAGAGTCATCCTTCCAATGATGATCTTCGTCCACGTTGATCCACAAGAACAAAAAGAAGTTCTGACCTTATCCGCTATCAGCCGCCACATGGTACTACGTGGGGGAGAGTACTCCGGTTGTACTCCCCGATCAACAAATGCCATGATTCAAATTTATGCCGACTATTCGACGAAACGTGATTTGTATGAGTTATCGCCATTAGCGCCGGGGAGAAAAAATACGTAATAAAGGCCATTGGCAGACTGGAAGGGGAACTGGTAGATATGAATGGGAAATCAAAAGTCGCCGTCCGACTGACAATGTTGGGATGTGCGTGTGTAGATATGGCCTGGCAGGATGTGAGCCGGTTTATACTTTGATTTAATTCTAAAAAATTCAGATTAATCAATGAAAATGCAAACTAATGGGTGCGCTCATCCTCATATTGATGTTGGCGCCAAGACTCCAGACTGCTCAAAATATGAGCGACTCTCAAGTATTGGAATATGTCAAAGAGGATTAGACAAGGGAAAGAGCAAAGCAGCTGGCCTCCGAACTGCCCGCAAGGGTGTAACCAAGGAGCAGGCCCCGTGTGTGAAGCAGCTCTATGAGCAGCAGAACAACGTGAACGCTTCCAACGCCACGGGTACGATGTCAACGAATCCCGCCTTCGTGAAGAGATGAGAACACCCGGATATTGAGGACCACCCTTAGTACCCAAGACCTTGCACGTGGTAATCAGGTTTCGGAAGAAACATTTTCAATACCCGCAATCTGACTTTTTTGAACCTAGTGTCAATCTCACTCCTTCGAACTATCGTCTCGGTCCGGTGACGAAGTGATAATCGACATTTGGGGAGCCAGCCAAATACCATTCGCCAACAGATTTCTCCTGACGGTACCATCAATATTCAGAAAATAGGTCCCGTCAATCTGAACGGACTGACTATTTCGGAAGCTAACGACTATCTCAAGAAAACATTAAATAAAATATATAATGGTCTTAATAATACGAATGACCCCACTTCAGATATCCGTCTGACGCTTGATAACATACGTACGATACAGATCAATGTAATGGGTGAAGTAGTCCAGCCGGGTACTTACTCTCTATCATCCTTTTCTACTGTATTCCATGCACTTTATCGTGCCGGTGGAGTCAGTGACATAGGAAGCCTTCGCAATGTCCAGTTGGTACGTAATGGCAGAACGATTGCCACAATCGACGTCTACCAGTTTATCATGAAAGGAAACATTCAGGATGACGTTCGTCTTCAGGAAGGCGATGTTGTGATTGTTCCCGCTTATGACATATTGGTAAAGATCGACGGAAAAGTGAAACGTCCCATGCGCTTCGAAATGAAGAAGGATGAGAACCTGTCCACCCTTATTAGTTATGCTGGCGGCTTTGAAGCCGACGCCTACACCCGTTCCTTGCGTGTCGTACGCCAGAACGGGCAGGAATATGAAGTAAATACGGTCAAAGACCTTGACTATAGTGTCTATAAAATGCGAAACGGTGATGTTGTGACCGCCGAAGCCATCCTTAACCGCTTCATCAACAAACTTGAAATCCGTGGAGCCGTTTATCGTCCCGGCATCTACCAGTTGAATGGAAAACTGAATACTGTCCGTGAACTGGTAAACGAAGCCCAAAGGCCTGACCGGTGATGCCTTCTTGAACCGTGCCGTTCTCTACCGCCAGCGTGAGGACTTGACTACCGAAGTTGTTCCAGTAGACATAAAAGCCATCATGGACGGTACTTCCCAAAACATCATCTTGATGAAAAATGACATCCTTTATATTCCGAGTATTCATGACCTGGAAGACAGAGGTAACGTCGTAATCCATGGTGAAGTAGCCAAACCGGATTCTTATCCTTATGCGGATAATATGACTCTTGAAGACTTGATTATTCAGGCGGGTGGCTTGCGTGAAGCCGCTTCTGTAGTTCGTGTAGATGTATCCCGTAGAATTAAGAATCCTCGTAGTACAGTAGATAACGATACTATCGGCCAGATATATACATTCTCCCTCTAAAAAGAAGGTTTTATTGTAGATGGAACTCCCGGCTTTGTCCTTCAACCTTATGATGAAGTTTATGTACGTCGTAGTCCGGGGTATCAAGCTCAACAGAATGTGGTTGTTGAAGGTGAAATTTTGTTTGGAGGCTCTTATGCAATGACTAGTCGTGAAGAACGTCTTTCGGACTTAATCAATAAAGCTGGAGGTGCAACGAATTATGCCTACTTACGTGGTGCCAAACTGACTCGTGTGGTCAATGCAAGTGAAAAGAAACGCATGGGTGATGTGATCCGCTTGATGAGCAGACAGTTGGGTGAAGCTTTATGATGGACTCTTTGGGAGTTCGTGTGGAAGATACCATTTTAGTGTTGGCATTGACTTGGAGAAAGCATTAGCTAATCCTGGTAGTACAGCAGATATTGTCTTGCGTGAAGGTGATGTGATTTCTATCCCGAAAAACAATAATACGGTTACAATTAATGGTGCCGTAATGGTTCCGAATACAGTTTCTTATATAAAGGGTGAAGATATAGATTATTACCTGAATCAGGCAGGTGGTTATTCTGAAAACGCGAAAAGAAGAGTAAGAAATTTATCGTTTACATGAATGGTCAGGTGACGAAGGTGAAGGGTAGTGGTAAGAAACAGATTGAACCGGGTTGTGAGATTATTGTGCCTAGTAAAGTTAAGAAACGTACTAATATGGGTAATATCTTAGGTTATGCTACTACATTCAGTACTTTGGGAATGATGGTTGCTTCTATTGCTAATCTGATTAAGAAATAAAAGATAACAGTTTATACCACTATGATAGACGGGGAATCTGAAAAAGAAATAAAACTGAGACAGAGTAACCAAGGGGATCAAGAGATTGAAATTGATCTGATGGATATTCTTCGTAAGATTATAGGTATTCGTAAGAAAATCTATAAAGCCGCCGGCATTGGTTTGATAATTGGTATTATTATAGCAATAAGTATTCCAAAGCAATATACAGTTGAAGTAACTCTTTCTCCTGAGATGGGGAGTACTAAAGGTGGTGGTTTATCCGGTTTGGCTGCCTCTTTCTTGGGGAGAGGTGGGGCTACTATGAGTGATGGTACTGATGCTTTGAACGCTTCTTTATCTGCCGATATTGTTTCTTCTACTCCTTTTTTATTAGAACTTTCTGTAATGGAAATCCCTGCATCGGAAAACAAAAAAATGACTTTGAATACTTATTTGGATGAAGAATCTTCCCCTTGGTGGAGTTATATTATCGGACTTCCGAGTATGGTGATTGGTGGAGTGAAGTCACTGTTTATTAAAGAAGATGAAGAAACAATTTCTGATAGGGGAAATCAAGGTACAATTGAATTATCTAAAAAGGAGTCGCAGAAGATTGAAACTCTAAAGAAAATGATTATTGCTAGTGTAGATAAGAAAACGTCTATGACCACGGTTGCCGTAACCTTGCAAAATCCCAAAGTCGCTGCGGTAGTTGCCGATTCTGTTGTAGGAAAGCTGCAGGAATATATTATAAACTATCGTACTTCCAAAGCAAAAGAAGATTGTATCTATTTGGAGAGACTATTCAAAGAACGCCAGCAAGAGTATTATGTCGCCCAGAAGAGATATGCTGATTATATGGATTCTCATGATAATATCATATTGCAAAGTGTACGTGCCGAGCAGGAACGATTGCAGAATGATATGAGTCTGGCTTATCAGGTGTACAGTCAGGTGGCTAGTCAACTTCAGGTTGCCAGGGCCAAAGTTCAGGAAGAGAAACCTGTGTTTGCTGTAGTAGAGCCTGCTGTGGTACCATTGACCCCTTCGGGGACCAGTAAAAAAATATGTTTTGGCATTTATCTTTCTTTCTGTTTGTATTGTCATATTTTGGAAGTTATTCGGAGAAAATATTCTGAATAAGTTCAAAGAAATATAGGCCTAAAATTAATAGATAAGTAACTAATTAAAATTAAGCAGCATTATGTTTAAGTTTAATACCCAAAGGTATCCCCGACAGCCGCCAATGCCCTATTGACGGTGTAAAAAGAGGTTGTCGCTACTTGCATAATCCTGCGGTCTGATCCATTTAGTTTTCATTATTCTCCACAAGGTTTCTGCAAGATTCAGGTGAGGGGAATACGGTGGAAGGTAAAAGAGAAAAAGTCCGCGTTTCTCCCACAGTTCTCTCAATTCCTTTATTTTCTTGTTTCGATGTACGCTCGCATTGTCAAGCACGATGAACGTATCTTTCTTTATGTTCAAGGAAAAGGTGTCAAGGTATTCAACGACCTTGTCCGCGTCAATACTTTCAGTCGTGGTGAACCCATGATAGCGGTTTGTTCCTGTCTATCATGCCGAAGATGTTGACCCTTTGTGCCTTTTGGGATGGGATATACACGTCTTCGTTACGGAATTGCCAGCCGTAAGGCACATAGCCTTCGGTGCACACATGGCTTTCATCGGCGTAATAGAGGTCTATCTTGCCGTTTATGTTCAGATGTTCAAGTTCTTGCAACTTCTCGGTCTTATACGCATAGAGTTGCGGCGAGGGGGACTCCCCTTGGGCGTTTTCTTATTCGCTCTATATCTTGCGCCAAGGCTGATAAAAAACGCTTGAATGTCAGGTCGCTCGCTTCCTTGCCAGTGGCCTTCTGCCAGGCTTCCCGAGCTTTGCTGACGCTCTGCCTGTCCTGTTCTATGGCCTTGCGAACAACTTCCTCGTCCGTACAGTCCATGATAGGTTTTCGCCCACGGCCGGGACGGGTCTGCAAGCCGTCGATGCCTTCCGACAAGAAACGTTTTACCCAAGAGTTGACAGATACATGTGACATCTCCGTCTGCAAACCTATGGCCTTGCTGGAAAGTCCAGTCGATTTGAGCAGTACGGCACGACAGCGCATCCGAAAGCAATGGCTGTCTCCCTGTCGGAAACCCGTTTCCAACGCCAAGCGTTCGGAATCCTTTAATATGATTGATTTGATTTTGCCCATAAGTGCATATTTGAATTTTATGAGGCAAAGGTATCAAAAACCTTATGATATAAACCAATTATGAACATCTACTTAACGTGATAATGGCATCAACTAACCAGATAAATAAAGTCGTAGAGCTGATTGTAGTTTTGGGAGATCTGATCATCCTGAACTTCTGTTTATTCCTGCTTCTTTTCTATTGGGAAAAAGCATTCAATTCTTTGCCTTTTTCTTGTACTGCTTCTTTGATGATGACTTCGCTTAGTCTCTGCTACTTAGCCTGTTCGGCATCTCGTGGAAGAGCCTGGAATAGCAGAGAAATTCGTGCCGACCAGCTTGTGTTACGTGTTTTGAAGAATGTCATAACCTTTTCGGTCTTTTGGGCTTGTATCATGGCTTTTAGTGGAATATCTATAATCTCTCCACTCTTTTTTTTGTTCTTTATTTTTTCATACTCTTTGTTATTCTAAGCATCTATCGTATCATAATTCGTCATTTGCTGATTAGTTATTGTGCGAAGGGTAAACACAAACGCTATGCTGTTTTTTTATAGGCGGAGGTAATAATATGCAGATGTTATATGAGGAAATGGAGAGTTCTTTGGCATCTATTTATGAAGTTGTAGGTTATTTCGATATTAAACCTAATGATGTTTTTTTCCTCCCAATGTTCTTATTGTGGTAGTCCTGATGGTTTCTCTGAATTTATGTCCGGACACACAGGAATCAAGCATGTTTTTTTTGTTCTTTGTCAATGGAGGAGGGACGTTATAATTTTTCTATCATGAATTATTGTGAGAACCATTTGCTTTATTTTCATGGCGTTCCTAATATATGTAAGGGTTTTCCCCGACGTATTTGGCATAGCATGGTGGGTAATATGCCGATTTTGAATTTGCGGTACGAACCGCTTAGCAAAATGGAGAATCGTTTATTAAAGCGTATTTTCGATATAGTATTATCAGGTCTTTTTTAGTTACTATTTTCCCGTTTATTTATCTTATTGTGGGAATTATCATAAAATTGACTTCTCCCGGTCCTATATTTTTTTTTAAACAAATGCGAACCGGTTTGAATGGCAGGGAATTCAAATGCTATAAATTTCGTTCCATGCTGGTGAATGAAGAGGCTGATCGCAAGCAGGCAACAGCAGATGATCCGCGAAAGACCCGATTTGGAGATTTTCTTCGCCGTTCTAATATTGATGAGCTTCCGCAATTTATTAATGTATTCAAAGGTGAAATGTCGTTAGTCGGTCCCCGTCCCCACATGTTGGCTCATACGGAGGTCTACACACAATTGATTGATAAATATATGGTGCGCCATTTCATTAAACCCGGGATAACGGGTTGGGCGCAAACGAACGGATTCCGTGGTGAAACTAAAGAACTGTCACAGATGGAAGGTCGTGTGAAGGCTGACATTTGGTATATGGAGCATTGGACATTACTGCTTGATTTATATATCATTTATAAGACCATATTGAATATCGTTGTTGGTGAAAAGAATGCGTATTAGGGACAATGGTGCAATCTGTTTGTCTTTAAAAAAATAATTTGTTTAATGAGAATATTATTACTGAATTGTCTATATCAGTTTATTGTGGTATAATAATTCGATTTTTAATAAATAAATTAAAGTGGGGTACGAGTCTTTTTAGTCAGAATGGCATAACACGAAGAGTATTTTCTTTAATTATCCTAACTGTTTTTATGCAAACATCCATCAATAATAAGCACATTGTCAAGAACACTGCGTACCTTTATGTACGATTAGTTGTATCCCTTGCTATAGGTCTGTTTACAAGCCGTATTATACTTTCCGCATTAGGAGTTTCTGACTATGGTATTTATAATATTGTGGGTGGATTCGTGTCGATGCTTTCACTTTTTACGATTTCATTAAGTGGTGCAACTTCCCGTTTTATCACTTTTGAATTAGGACGCGGAGATATGGAGCGTATGAAGAAGACATTTGCTACGCTTTCCACACTTGTCTACTTGCTAGCAGTTATAGTATTAATATTGGGTGAGACAGTCGGGTTATGGTTTGTTAAGGAATATCTTGTAATACCAGATGAGCGATGGAAGGCGGCGCTTTTTGTATATCATTGTTCTCTGTTGGCATTTATTGTTAATCTAATTGCATTGCCATATAATTCATGTGTTATTGCACATGAGAAGATGAACTTTTTTGCAATTGTTAGTGTATTAGACTCTGTATTGAAATTAGGGATAGTATATATGCTATATATATCACCTTTTGATCGTTTGAGAACTTATGCTGTATTGTTGGTTGCAATTGGTGTTATCATTCGTATAATATATATAATATATTGCAAACATACTTTTTGAGGAGGCAAAAAGTAAAGTGGGGTATTGATAAGAATATATTCACAGATATTTTTTTCCTATTCTGCATGGATAACTATTGGAGCTAGTTCCGCTATTTTTAAAGAGCAAGGTGTGAACGTGCTTGTCAATATGTTTTTTCGGAGTATTGTTTAATGCTGCTAGAGGTATTAGTATGCAAGTCTATGGTGTAGTTAGTCAGTTCTCTTATAGTATCGGCCAAGCTATCACGCCGCAGATTACTAAGGATTAGTATGCAGTTGGGAATCTGCCACGTGCTATCAGTCTGACTTTTATATTGGCCAAGGTGCAAGGTATACTAATAATGACTTTGTCACTTCCTCTTTTATTGGAAACAAATTATGTACTAGGTTTATGGTTAGGAGAATTTCCTGATTATACGGTCGCTTTTTATGCAATGGGCACTGATACTTTGCTATACTCGAACCTTGGAAGATACTCATGGTACACTCTATTTGGCAACGGGTAATGTCAAGTGCTTGCAGATTATAGGAGGAGGATTGATGTTGCTCAATATTCCTATTGATTATGTCTTTCTCAAACAGGGTTTCGAACCGATAATTACAATGATTATAGGTGCTGTTTTTGGAAGTTGTGACAATGTTTGTTGCGTTCATGTATCTAAAGAAAATTGTGAAATTTCCTATACTATGTTTTTACAGAGAAGCTGTTCTTCCGCAATTGGTAGTATGCGGGCTTTCTTTAATTTTTCCTCTTCTGATATTATCTTTTCTGGAAAGAGGCGTGTTTTCTGCGCTTTTGTTTGGTCAGTATCGTATCTGTATTTATGACAATTGGTTTGAGCTATTTGATTGTATTGAACATAAAAGAGAAAAACTTAATAATTGAAATAATAAAAAGTAAATTAAAAGGAAAATAGAAGGATGACATTTATTAATAAGATAAATAGAAAATTGCATACTCTGAGCGAAATTCGTGAGAGTAAGTATGTATTGAAGCAGATTGCCAATTACTTGTTGAACTTGGATGTACATATACTCTATGTACAACTTCCAAAAAGTAATAAAATTAAGGGACTTACAGAATTTGAACAAGAGCGTATAAAAAATTGGTGTTTCGATTTTAATAAATACAAAAAGGAGTTATCCAAGCTGAAGATGCTTTATGGCGAGGATATTACTCAGGAGAATATATACTTTCTGTTTTTGATGGTGGAGTAGTGGTAGATGGAGCAAAACGTAAAGTACTTCTTGATTTCCAGAAGTGAACATCAGCACATAATTAATGGTCGTCGTATTACTGTTGGCCAACCTAAAAGATATCACAACACTATTTATACTCATGGAGCTTGTACGTGGCGTGGCACAGGCGTTGAAGATCAAGAAACTATAGCTTCATTTCTACAACAATTGATAAACATAGACTATCCATTGGCTTATCGCATTGTTAACAGTGCAATAGGTAGGGGGAGCAATATTAGGGATGATTTCGAAATGATTAAAGAACAAACATATTTTCCAGGAGATATTGTGATTCTTGGTTCTCATGGTGCTATAATGAATATTGGGCGTAGTTTCTTTGAGAAAATAGGAATTGTTTATCTTACAACATCGTCATTGTTTAACCGTCCACATAATTACGGCGAATGGTTTAATGATACAGTACTTCATACTAATAAACGAGGAAATAAAGTTCTAGCTGATGCCATTTATAAAGTTCTTAATGAAATGAAGTGGCTTACTTCTGGAGTTTTAATTGAAGAAACATAAAAAACGGATATTGGGGAATAATAAATCTCTTACTAAGGGTGAACGTATTTATGGTGATAATCCTGAATTATTAAAATATATTGATTTGTTGCGGCAATACAAGCAAGGTGATGCAGAATCTAATATTGGTTGTATTGTGATGAACTGTAATCCGTTTACACTTGGACATCGTTATTTGATAGAATATGCTTCTTTTTGCGAGTGGACTATCTTTATATATTTGTGGTAGAAGAGAACCGCTCTTATTTTTACATTTGATGATCGATTTGATCTTGTTTTGTAAAGGTACAGCTGATTTGAAAAATGTTAGAGTGCTGCCTAGTGGGAACTTTATTATTTCCGCTATTACGTTTCCTTTATTATTTTTATAAGGACAATTTGAAGGAGGCGAAAATTGATTGTTCAAAATGATCTTAACGTCTTTGCACAATATATTGCTCCAGCTTTGAATATAAAGAATCGTTTTGCAGGCGAAGAACCTTTGGATCCTGTCACCAATCAATATAATATGGCTATGGCAGAGATTTTGCCTCAATATGGTATACAATTTCATGTAATCCCTCGTAAAATAGAAGGGAAGGAGGTGATTAGTGCTTCTCGTGTTCGTCGTTACTTTGAAGCAGGTAAACTAGATGAAATAAAAAGGAGATTGTTCGAATGCCACTTATAATTATCTAGTCAACCGATATAATAAAGAGCATGATTGAAATTAAGGATAAAAAAAGTCAGTGTACAGGTTGTACAGCTTGTGCTAATGTTTGTACTCATCGTTTCATCACAATGTGTTTTGATGATGAAGGGCATTCTTATCCTTTGGTCGATACAGCTAATTGTGTGAATTGTGGCTTATGTGAGAAAGTTTGTCCTATGTTACATCAAGATGAGTTACCTAAAGATTATGATCTTGACCAACTTTCTGTTTATGCAGTTTACAATAAGGATGAGGTTATTCGAAACAGCAGTACATCTGGGGGGATTTTTTACACTTCTTGCTGACTATGTTATAGATAAGGGAGGTATAGTTTATGCCGCTCGTTTTGATGAATACTATCATATTTATCATACATCGGTTGAATGTAAGGAGGAATTGCAAGCTTTTCGTGGAAGTAAGTATGCTCAAAGTGATTTGTCTGATGTTTTTTCCGAAAAAACAATCGTTTTTTGTAATCGGTTGGTAGATAAGACTTAAAGAGTAGAAAGTTCGGTAGCCGGTAGCGATTTGGTAGCTGTGCGGGTTTCGCTGCATTGCTTCGCTTTGCTCTTGAACTGATGCAAATATAGGGATTTTGACCGAAAAAGGGAAATGTTTCGGGGGGATTTTTTATTTTTCGGAATCACCGGATTACAGGAAAAGCATAAAAAGCAGGAGGCGGTGCAAGAAACGATGTTGCACCAGTGGTTTTACAAGAAGTGTAAAGTGTTGATTTTCAGTGTGTATTTCTGTGGTGCAAATATAAAGCTATATTTTATATATAAGTAGCTGCACCTTGCACCAGCCATGAACGGGGTGTTCCGATAGGGGCTTGGCGGCTTCGTGCTTGCCCTGCGAGGGTTTGGCAGGTGGGTGGCTGGAATGTCGGATTTAGGGCAGTCTTGGGGCTTTTATTCAATCCTTTTGCCCCTTCCGGTCGATGTAATACCAATCATCGCTTTCCCAATAGTGGTATTCCCCCATCCGAACCGGGAACTTCTTTCTGTTCTCCCGTGTCGGTTACTTTCGCCTTCCCGTTCTCGAAAGGAAAGCCAAAAAGCGAAGCGTGGCTCTATGAGGGTATTGCCATGCTCGTCCGCATATCCGATATGCCCTTTTTCATCGACGATGCGGTAAACGCCTTCCTGCACGGAATCGTTGCCGTTGTCATACCTGTACGGGACATAAAGGCTTGCGGGATGGCTGTTGCCGGAGGATATGGCCGTGCAGCGGTCATGATAAAGGGTGAACAGCCATATTTCAAGCAGGATGGCAAGGACTGCAAGCACCGTGCAGACAAGGAAACGGAGGCGATAGCGTTGCCGCACCGATACATGGAACGCCCCGTAAAAGTCGTGCATCATGCGGTAACGCTCCCCGGTATAGATGCGCATATTCCTCCAAAGCAGTACGGGGAACGGCAGTATCAGCGGGAAAAGCGTAAGGCGGTTGTCTGTCTCGCAGAGGAAGCGGACAGCCGGAGTGTCCAAGAACTGTAAAACAACGGCGACCGGAAACAGAAGGCAGGCGAACTGAACCACGCTGATGACCGCAAAACTACGGTCAGGGAAGCCGTGCCGACAACTGCGCCACGTCCAATAAAAGAAGTGGTCGAAGAATCCGGGGAGCTTCGGCCGACCGGTTCTTTTATGTGGGGAGGCTTTCTTCATACGCTTGCGGCTATATAGGTGCAAATAAAACGTATTTCTTCCAAACGGAAAAGAATTTTGCGGTGAAACTTTTTGAGTGATTGGACTTTTCACTATTTTTGCTTTGATGTATAACGGTTCGTCCGTAAGGTATGAATTTGGCTTTTTCTGTTATTGTTATGGAATGGTTCGATAAGATAAGCGAGTTTATGGAGGGTCTGCCGGAGTGGTTGCAGGCGCATCCGAGGTACGGCTACCTGATCGTGGCGGGAATCCTGCTGCTGTGGCTTGTGGGGATTGTCTGCGGATGGCGGTGGACATACCCCGTCCGGGAAGTTGGGAGGGGAATTTCTGGCTGGGTACGCTGGGTGAAAGGAGTTACCGTTTCTGGCTGGGGCTGATCGTTGCCGCCGCAGCGGGATGCGCCCTGTTGCTGTTCTTCGTAACGGGATAAGCAAGCGGAAAACAAGGAAAGGAGGAAGCTATGTTCAAGGAAGCGGCATACTGGATGTATTACTTCTTCTGGAGCAAGAACAAACGTGCAAGGAAAGACAAGGCGGTTATCTTCAATGCCACGTGGACGATGGCAATCCTGTGGTTTCTTAACCTGACGGCTCTCCATCTTTTGTTCGAGGCATGGGGATGGGATATGCTGACGGGCTGGTTCTCTCCCCCCTGACGGACAAGGTGGAATGGAGCAGATTCAACCCGGTTGCCTACCTGTTCGCCGCAGCGATGCTCGCCCCTTTTATCTGGATTGCCAGAAAAAGGCTGTATTACCGTCCTGCGAAGCTGAAAGCGATGCAGGCGAAGTACGAGACAATGGGCGAATACCGGAAACTGCTCGGTCAATGCCTGTTCTGGCTGTATATTACCGGCAGCTTCGCATCCTTCTTCATCATAGCCGAACAAAAGAACCATTCCAAGGAGCAACCACTGATCGAAAGGTTGCAGGAGATACGGGACGGTAAATATCCCGTTGAAAACATACTCACCGACCGGCGAATGACCTTCTTCCGGCTCCCCCCCTGCTTACTGTCTCATGCCGTTCTGCGGGTGGAACCGGCACAGCCTTTCTGTTTTTCACGACCGAATATCCGAGCCTATGGAGCAAAATCCGAATCCGCAGCGCAAGGACATACCGTAACCGATGCAAAGCACCGGAAGGGTGCTTGTTGCAGACAATTTTGTAATTTCGTGTAAGATTTATGCAATTAACATTAAAATTGAAACAGAATGAAAGAGAATCTTACACAAATTCTAATGAATGAAGCCATCCGGGAGGGATGGCGGGAGTGGATGGCAAAGGTGCGGACGGTATTGCCGCAAACGGATGCGGAGCGTCCGGTAACATGGATTGCGGCGGAACGGCTCGCACGGGATCACGGGCGGATGGTCCGGCTGGTGGAGCGCTCAGGGAACACCGCCCGTCCTTTCCTGCCGTGTGCAGGAAGAAGCCGGATTGCTGATACTGGTCGCCTACCACCGGCACGGCAGCTCGGCGGACTTCCTGCTGGATACGGCGGAGGCGTATTTCCGGGAGAAGGACTGCGGAGGATTCCTGTTCCTCTGCCGGATGCAGGCAAGCATCAACGCCTACGACGAATACCCGCACCTGAACGTGCTCTGCAACCGTCTGGCAGGACTGCTGTTCCGCTTCCGCCGTGAACGGGAGTCCGAGTACCGCAAGGGCATACCCCCGATGTTCGGCAAGGCGGACTTGCAGGAGGTGGAAAAGTACCTGCCGCACCTGCGGGGCTGCTCTTTCCGGGAAGAGGTCGCACTGGCTCTGCCCAAGGTGAAAAACGTGGAGGAGCTGGCACGGGAATGTGCCATGTCGGTCAATACGCTGGGACGGCGGTTCAGGGAGGAGCTGAACACGACTCCGCACCGCTGGCTGACGGAACAGCGGAAGGCGCACGTGATCTCCCTGCTGGCGGACACGGACATGCCCTTCCAAGAGATTGCCGACGTGTGCGGCTTCGCCACTCCGAGTTACCTGTGGGACTTCTGCAAGAAGCACCTGAAGGCTACCCCTGCCGAAATCCGTGAAATCGCCCGGTGCGCCCGTCCCGTCCGGCATCCTTTTCCGGTTCAGAAGTGAGGGGCTGACCGCCCGCAGCCGATTGGCGGACAATCCGAACACGGCGGTGAAAATTCAGAACGCCCGTTTCCCGGCACCCCGCTAACTTTGCTTCCTTATAAACAACCCGAGACAGAATCATGATGGAAGAATATTTCAATACATTGTTGCAGGAGACGGAGCGGCGCATGGCTGCCGCTGCCGCCGGCATGGAGGGAAAAGAAACGGTCGCCACCTGCCGGGAGATGGTTTCGTACCTGAAAGCCAAGAACCGTGAGCTGAAAGCGTATGCGCTCGCCCGTCCGTTCAGCGGGGACGAGGAGGAAATCCGTTATTTCAAATACTACAAGCCCGCCCTGACGGGTAGGCTGCTGTACTATTACCGGGTATATCAGATAGAGAGCGGCTGTCCCGGCTGCCTGCGGGTAGCCGAAACGTACTACCACAGGGCGATGGAACGAGCCGAGCGGATGATGGAACGCTACCTTCCCTTCTACCAGTATTACCACAGCGGGGCGACATATCGGGACGATTACTATTTCCTACGGGCGAAGGGCGAACTCAGCCCCGAAAGCGGCAGCTTCGTGCTGGACGAGGAAGCGGAGTTCTCCACGGGCTACGACATACTGGCGGCACGCCTGATCTCGGTGGAGATGCTGCTGGTCTATCTGAGCCGCCGGATAGAGCGTGCGGCACGAGGGGACGGTACGGATGCCGTGCCGGGGAAGGAACACCGCTGGACGGATACGAAAATCGCCGCCATACAGCTTGTTTACGGCATCCATGCCGCCGGGAGCGTGGACAACGGCAACGCCGAGATCGGCGAGCTGGCTGTGCTGTTCGAGAAGACCTTCCATGTGGATCTGGGCAACGTGTACCATGCTTTCGGCAGGCTGCGGGGACAGCAGAAACCCGACGGCGTTCTTGGACGAGATGAAGGAGAAGCTGCTGAAGAAGATGCGGGACATGGACAGCAAGTAATCGGCAAGTCGGCAGCAAGTTGGCAACGGAGCGGCAGAGACGGCAGGAGATGAAAAGAGAGCGTCCGGAGGGCAGAAAAGAGCCTTTCGGACGCTCTTTTTTGCTTCGATGTCAGTTCCTTTCCGCCTTGTTTTTACGTTGACACTACTCTTTCCTTGCCTTTTTCAGTCTTTTCAGCCTTTTTGTTGCCCGGAAAGGTGGACGGAAGGGCGGCGAGGGTGAAAAAAGAGGATGAAAAAATACGCATCAGAAAAAAATCTTTGCCAAGGTGCCGGTATGGTGGCAGGAAAAACCGGCGAATCGGGCGACATTTGCGGCAGAAACCTAAAAAAGAGTACGACAATGGAAATAATGACCATCGAGAGCAACGCCTACCGCCTGCTCGTGGAGAAGATCGAGAAGATAACCGCCTATGTGGAGGAATCCCGGAACCGGGAGGAAACGGAGCGCAAACGGAAAGAGGAAGCGGAAAGCCCTGCCGCCAAGGGACGGAAAGCCGACCCGAAGTGGATGACGCACAAGGAGGTGTGCGAGATGCTGGACATCAGCCACCGCACCCTGCAACGCTACCGGCAGAAGCATATCATTCCCTATTCCATGATCGGGCGGCAGATACGCTATCCCCGGCAGGCGGTCGAGAGCCTGCGAGAGCGGTGGATGGTGGAGACAGCCGGCGCCAAGGTCGACCGGATGATAGGGGAACATCCCCTGCATAACCGAAAAACGGCAGCTATGGTAAAAAGGAAGAGATACTGGCAAGAACCAGTAACGGGCTGGATGTGTTCCGCCACTACCTGCCCGTGAAGTGGCGGGTGGGCAGGAACTTCCTGAACCCGCTGTACGCCGACAGCAAGGCTTCGTGCAACGTGTATTACGACCGCCGGAGCGGTACGTACCGGATGAAGGACTTCGGCAACGGGGGGACTATTCGGGCGACTGTTTCTTCCTCGTGGCGAAGCTGAAAAGGGCTGGACTGCCGGAACGCCGCCGACTTCGTGGAGGTGCTGCACACCATCGACCGGGAGCTGTGCCTCGGTCTGGAGGATGACAGCCCAGAAGACACTGCCGTTCCGGACGGCGGCTGCCGTACCCTGCGGCTCGTTACCGGGCGCAAGGGAGCATGGGACAAGGGATGACCGGAGCGGTGAAGGAAAGTATCCGTCAGGGCAAGCGGGAGCGGCACGGGAAAAGCCGGACGGGTACACGGAAGAGGCGGCTGCGCCCTTGACCGTCCCGAACCGAAGCCCCTACCGGACGACGGAAAAGCCGTTTACGGATGCGGAAGCTTACCCTACTGGGGCGCATCGGGCATCACGGAGGAGCTGTTGCACCGTTACAGGGGGGGGATCGCTCGCCGAGTACCGGGGCGAGACGAGGGAGGGCAAGGCGTTCGGCTTCAGTTCCACCCGGCGGAACCGATGTTCGGCTTAAAGGGGGGGCGTGAAGGTCTATCGCCCGATGTCGGAGGTGCGCTTCGTCTATGGCGGACACACGAAGGCGACAACTACTGTTTCCGGGCTGGAGCACCTGCCCTCGAAGGGCGACCTGCTCTTCCTCACGGGCGGCGAGAAGGACGTGCTGACGCTGGCGGCGCACGGCTTCATGCCATCTGCTTCAACTCGAGACACCGGTCATCCCGGCGAAAAACGTGCGCAAAGCTGGTCTATCGCTTCGCCAACATCGTGCTGCTGCTGTACGACACGGACAAGACGGGGCTGGAGTGCTCGGAGAAGCACCGTGCGCAACTGTACGGGGTGAAACGGCTGGCGCTGCCGCTGCCGGGGACGAAGGCGGAGAAGGGACGGACTACTTCAAAGCCGGGCACACGAGGGGGAGCTGATGGGGCTGTTCCTGAAACTGCTCGGACACGCTGTACGGAGTATTATTGGCGGTGCTGGAAATCGCAAAAAGTGAGATCGACTACGACCCCACCCCGCCCTGAACAACCAGCTGTCGCCATCGTTACCGCCGCGGGAGGTGTCAAAGCGGTAGGCTCGGAGGAGAATTACCTCCTGTGCATCACGGGCGGCGAAGGGACGGGCAAGAGCAACGCCGCACTGGTCGCCGGGCGATCATGGAACGGGAGACGGACGCCGGACCTCTTGCGTGGGTGGAGCCGACTCGCAGGCGTGCGGTACTGCTGTACGACACGGAACAGAGCGAAACAGTCACAAGAACACGGGCGGTTGCTGTTGCCGTGCCGGGCGGCGTGAGCGGATGCCGAGTACCTGCACGTATTGCCTGACGGAATGTCGAGAAGCGAGCGGCTGACCGCCATCGTGCAGAGCATGGACAAGTACCACTACCTGCACGGGGGCATCCATTTAGTCGTCATCGACGGTGGTGGTGGCCTGATCAGCTGCGCCAACGACGAGGCGGAGAGCGTGGCGCTGATTGACGAAATCTACCGGCTGGCGGAATCTATCGCACGTGCATAGCCGCCGTGGTGGCATTTCGTACCGAACGGTCTCGAACTGAGGGGACATTCGGCAGCGAACTGCAACGCAAGGCTGCCGCCATCCTCTCCATCGAAGGACGAGAACCCGGAGGTGTCGGTGGTGAAGGCGTTGAAGGTCAGGGGACGGCAGCCCGCTGGACATCCCCTGATGCAGTTCGAAGATGGGACAAAGCAACCGGGATGCCGTCTATGTGGGCGGCGAAGCCGAGGGGCGGAGAAAGCGCAAAGGAGGGCGGCGGGAATGGCACGAGGAGGCGTTCGCCCGGCAGGAGAATACGGCTACATCGAACTGTGCAGCGTACAGGAGATGCTTTGGAAGTGAAGAACGGACGGCGAGAGCTACATCCGCTATATGGGAGGGAAATCAGTCGAAGGGGCGACTGCTATACAGGACGGAAGAGTTTGAGGGCCTTATACGGCGTGGACTTGCCTATTCTGTCTTTTAGGTATGCCGCAGTACCTCTATTCAGGGCCAAAGCGTGAGCTGTTTCACTTTTTGGGTGCAAGGCGGACGCAATCCTTTAAAACTCATTGACATGAGACAAGATTACCTTGCACGTGTACCAGTTCTGACGGTTGTCCGGTCGGAGCGACAAGTACCGAGCGGCGGCGGATGCCCTCCGCTGCGTGCTGACTTGACGAAGAAACCTTACCTGCGCATTTACTTCCGAACCATCTGGGCTGGCCGCTCACGGCGGCAAAGAGACTTTGGTCGACGGGCGGCTGTATCGACCTTGACAGAGAAGCGAACGCGGTGCGGTTTGTTACGCGGCAGCCGGAACTGCGGAGAATAAAAGCGGACGGCGAAGGTACGGTAACAACACGGAGCAAACCGAGGGCTTTTGCTCTTGGATAACGGGCTGGCGGACGAAATCGTGGTGATAACCGTGCCAGTGCTGGTCGGCAACGGTGAAACTGCCAGGCTGGCTGGTGACATCAGGACATGGAATCGTGCGGTCGAACAAGGTATTGGAGGACAGGAAAATCCGGACGGTGTACGGAAAAGGTATTGCCCGTGAAATGCAAAAGCCGCTGAAAAGCGGCTCAGGTCATTCAGGAAAGGGCGACGGGTTATAAAAAAACGACCCGCCGATTTGAGCATTTTCACTGTTGTTCAACAACTCGTAGTCAAGAGGCTTGGCAGGTCTTCTACTGGTGCAAAGGCAACGAAAGCTCATCCCGAATGGCAGAAATATTAAATTTAGGCAACGGTGTTGCCTATTTCCCACATCCTGCTTTCCAATCGGACCCAGAGCCCATCGCTGCCGATATCTATATTGGGATAGGCTGCCAAACAGAGCTTTTCAGCTTTGATTACGCGAAGTTGTTATTAGGCGACACGCATAAAGGAAATAACGTATCATGCAGATACGGTCAAAAGCATCCTGCGCTCGTCTGTCCGGAAGAGTCAATCAAAGTATTTGTCCTGCGTGGTTCCGTGGGTGATTCGCCAGTTCCTGTTCCATGTACACAATGGTGGCAACACATATTGCGCAAGCCAGCCAGAATGACAATCCATGAACTGAACACCGGGACTTGCAAACCGAAATGTTGGGCGACACGTTTTTTATCCACTTAGTTCATTCTAAATCCTGCAAAGCAATCCCACAATTTCAGCAATCATCCATGCAGGCGGATAATCGTCCGTATAAGCGGAACGGAAATGGAGTATAAAGTCTTCCTTTGATTTTTCAATTCCGCATCTATCGTGTCCTGTGTAGTATCGAGAGCTCTGCTTGAAAAAATATGCAGGGTTTGTAAATAAAACAAATCGTTAAAATATTCGCTACATTGGTTATGCAACTGCGGATAGCCACTATCTTCTCTATCTCGTTAAAAGGCAACAACCTTAGTTTGCGGTCGAAACGATACATGTTCAACGCCTGCACGAAGTTGCCCCCGCTTGTACAGATGTTGTTCCTTGGGGAACTTCAACAACGGATAGAAGTAAGCATGGACGGAAATAACGATATTGTAAATATACCGACGGCTTTTTCCTCGTCCGCTATTAACAAACCTCTATTC
>VOFK01002720.1_pt1 | contig 21349 bp, 32 predicted proteins | sample 5384121 | NCBI WGS metagenome assembly VOFK01 (sample SAMN12384730, study PRJNA508395) | human gut metagenome | isolation source: healthy gut J | host: Homo sapiens | reverse complement strand
AATTCAGCAGGAAAACCAGACTTTCGCGTCTATTACCTTCCAGAACTACTTCCGCATGTATGAAAAGCTCTCCGGTATGACCGGTACGGCCGGATACGGAAGCCTATGAATTCCAGGAAATTTACGGTCTTGAAACCGTTGTCATCCCGACCCATCGCATGATGATTCGTGATGACCAGCAGGATAAGGTCTATCGCACTGCGAAAGAAAAATACAAAGCCATCGTTGATGACGTCAAAGAGTGCTACGGCCGCGGTCAGCCGGTTCTTGTCGGTACGACCTCGATCGAAAACTCCGAACTTATCAGCGACATGCTGACCAAAGCAGGCATCCCGCACAACGTGCTGAATGCTAAGCAGCATGAGAGAGAAGCTCAGATCGTTATGGAAGCCGGCCGTCCCGGTATGGTTACCATTGCGACCAACATGGCCGGGCGCGGTACCGACATCGTTTTAGGCGGCGGCATCAGCAAGGCTCTTGAGCAGATCGACAACGACGAAACCCTTTCTGACGAACAGAAGAAAGGCTCAGAAAGAGGAAATCAAAGCGAAGTGGCAGGTTGACCACGACCGCGTTGTGGAACTCGGCGGCTTGAGAATTATCGGTTCCGAGCGTCACGAATCCCGCCGTATCGACAACCAGCTGCGCGGACGTTCCGGCCGTCAGGGTGACCCAGGTTCTTCCCGCTTCTATCTGTCCATGGAAGATCCGCTGCTCAGAATCTTCGCTGGCGAAAAGATGCAGGCTTTGATGAACAAGCTGCGTCTGCCTGAAGGTGAAGCCATTGAAGCAGGTATTGTTTCCCGCTCCATTGAAACTGCTCAGCGTAAGGTCGAATCCCGCAACTTCGATATTCGTAAGCAACTGCTTGAATACGATGACGTGGCAAACGATCAGAGAAAGGAAATCTACGCTCTGCGTAACGAAATCCTGGAAAACAAAGATGTGTCCGGTCCTGTGAAGGAGCTTCGCGACGGATATTTCACCAGCCTGTTCCGCCACTATGTTCCGGCAGATACCGTCGAAGAACAGTGGGATCTTGAAGGCTTAGAAAAAGAGCTGAAAGAACAGTGGAATCTGGATGTTCCCCTTAAGGCTACGCTGGAAAAATCCGAAAGCTCTGACGACCAGGAACTTCTGGATATGCTGCTTGCAGCCACCAACAAGGTTTACGACGAAAAAGTCGCCTTGGTCGGTCACGAAGCTTTTGCACAGTTTGAACGCAACGTTCTGCTTCAGTTCCTGGATCAGCGCTGGAGAGAGCACCTCAGCCAGCTCGATATGCTCCGTCAGGGCATCTATCTCCGCGGCTACGCTCAGAAACAGCCGAAACAGGAATACAAGCGCGAAGCTTTTGAACTGTTTGCCAACTTGCTTGAAACTGTCGGTGCCGACGTCACCCGCGTTCTGATGAATGTTCAGATTCGTCAGCCGGAACCTGAAGAAGTCGCAGCGGCTCAGCAGGAAGCTCAGGCTCCCGCTCAGCAAGAAGCCCTTCCTCAGGAAGAAGATCCGTTTGCGCATGTCGGACGTAATGATCCCTGCCCCTGCGGCAGCGGCAAGAAATTCAAAGACTGCCACGGCAAACTTCGTTAATCTGAATTAATGGAAAGACGGCTCTCGGTGAAAACACCTTGGGCCGTTTTCTTTTGGCCGTCATTCGTGCTCTAAAATCGAAAAATTAAATCAAAAAATTTTTGAGAAAAAAGGAAAAGCAATATGGCAATCAATCTCTTCCCGCCCGAACCGTCTGAGATTTACTCGGTTCCCGGAGTTGTCCTCGGCGTTGCGGCAGCCAATATCCGTAAACCCAACCGCAATGACGTTCTGGTGGTTGAGTTGGCATTAGGATCCCGCGTCGCAGGCGTGTTTACTTCTAATCGCTTCGCGGCAGCGCCTGTTCAGGTTTGCAGGACTCACTTAGCTGAAACGAATAACATCAGAGCATTAGTCGTCAACACCGGCATAGCAAACGCAGGCACTGGCGAACAAGGTCTCCAAGATGCTCAGGAAACCTGCAGAAAGGTCGCAGATATCTTCGACTGCTCTCCGATGCAGGTTCTGCCATTCTCAACCGGTGTCATCATGGAACCGCTCCCCATGAACCGTCTGCTTAAAGGCGTGGAAGAAGCCGCTAAGCATTTGTCGAGAACCAATTGGATCGCAGCGGCCGAAGCCATCATGACAACGGACACCGTTCCCAAATGCGTTTCCCAGCGTGTCATGCTGGATGACGACGAAATCACGATTACCTGCATCAGTAAGGGATCTGGCATGATCGAGCCGCATATGGCTACGATGCTGGGTTTCATTGCAACAGACGTTGCCATCGGTCAGGGACCTAATCGACAAAGTCGTCAAGATGGTGGCCGATGCTTCTTATAACCGTATTACCGTCGACGGGGACACGTCCACGAACGACTCGTTCGTTTTGATTTCTACCGGATGCAGCAATGCTCGCCCGATCGAAAGTATGGACGACCCGCGCTTTGATGATTTGCTGGATTCTTTAATCGAAGTCGGCCAAAAGCTTTCTCAAGCCATGGTCCGAGACGGAGAAGGCGCAACGAAGTTCATTACCATTACGGTAGAAGATGCAAAAAACGAAGCGGAAGCCCTCAAAGTTGCCTACGCCGTCGCTCATTCTCCGTTGGTTAAGACAGCCTTCTTTGCTTCCGACCCTAACCTTGGCCGAATTCTGGCCGCGGTCGGCAACTCAAAGATTCCGGATTTGGACGCAACGAAAGTTTCTCTTTGGCTGGACGACGTTTTAGTCGCCAAGAACGGCGGCCGTGCTCCTGAATACATGGAAGAGCAGGGCGTTGCCGTGATGAGCCAGGATGAAATTACCGTTCGTATCAGCCTCGGCCGTGGAGATGCCTGCGAAACTGTTTGGACCACAGACCTTTCTCACGATTACGTTTCGATCAACGCAGATTACAGAAGCTAAATACAGAGATGGCAGACGCAAAACTCGAACAAAAACTGGAACGTCTTCTCGATCGACTGGAAATTCTTCTTCCCAAGACCGAGGATGAAGTAGATTGGAGCGCAGCGGCTTTTCGGTGGCGCCGCAAACAATACTTGGGCATGTCCTACGGCGTCCTCGAGCCGATTCATCGAGTCGCACTCGTAGATCCGGATTCGATTAAGAATGCGGATCAGCAGAAAGCCGCGTTGCTCAGAAACACGGAGCAGTTTGTTCGAGGTTTGCCCGCAAATAATGTTCTTTTAACCGGTGCGCGAGGCACCGGAAAATCCTCTTATCCGTGCGTGTTTGAAGCAGTTTGCAGATCAAGGACTGCGTCTCATTGAAGTCGATAAAGAAGATTTAAAGGATCTGATCGACATTGCTCAGCGCATCGCCGATCGACCCGAAAAATTTATTGTTTTCTGCGATGATTTGTCTTTTGAATTCGGAGAAGGCGGATACAAAGCACTGAAAGCGATTTTGGACGGCTCCGTGGCTTCGACTGGAGACAATCTGCTGGTGTACGCAACATCCAATCGTCGTCACTTAATGCCGGAGAAAATGCAGGACAACCTTGCCAGCAGCATGGACGAAGACGGCGAACTCCATCCGGCTGAGACGATCGAAGAAAAGATGTCGTTATCCGAGCGTTTCGGTCTTTGGTTGAGCTTCTACCCGTTCTCTCAAAAAGAATATTTAGCGGTCGCCGAAGGCTGGACAAAACATTTCGGCGGAGAAATCTCCGACAGATGGCAAACCGAAGCATTGCAGTTTGCACTGCAGCGCGGTTCTCGTTCCGGCCGTGTGGCTTACCAGTTTGCACGCGACTGGGCAGGAAGAATGCATTTGGAGACTGAGCATGACAACTAAACCGACCGAAGTGGTTGTTGCCGTGGCTTTTGATAAAGACGGACGTTTTCTGATGACTTCGCGTCCCGAAGGAAAAGTCTATGCGGGCTACTGGGAATTTCCGGGCGGCAAAGTCGAAGCCGGAGAAACTCTTGAGGAAGCGCTTGTCCGTGAAATGAAAGAAGAACTCGGCGTTCAGGTAACTGATTGCCGAGGGGTTTATTCAACGGTGTTCACGTATCCTCATGCCACCGTGCATTTGCATTTCCTGCATTGCCGTTTGAATCCTGAAGAGCTGAAATGTCTCGAAGGACAGACATATCGATTCTGTACCTTAGAGGACTTACCACATCCGATTTTGCCGGCGACGGAACCGGTACTAGCGCAGGTGACGGCGAGAAAGTAGTTCTACTTCTCTAGGTCAGCTTTATGTGCGGCGAGTTTGCCGGTGGCGAGTGCATCGGCAGAGATATCAAGATCGTCGTCGCCTTCCATCGGTTTATCTTTGATGGAATATTTCCCTTCTGCCCACGCGCCGAGATCGATTAAGCGGCAACGTTCGCAGCAGAAAGGACGATACGGGTTCTTGTCTGAGTATTCACATTCACGCCCGCAGGTCGGGCATTTAACTTTAATTGCCATTTTTACTACATATTGCATAAACCGAGGCGGAAAGGCATCACCTCGGGAATTTCCGCGATCGGACCGCTGCCGAAATTGGCGCCGGAGAAACGAACCGAAAGGAGATAACGGTTCGCGGAGATCTTCGGAATCATATTCAGTTTAGGATCCACAAACACTTGGAGCAGTGTAAACGTTTTGCCCTGAAGGTCTTTCTGGTAAGAGCCTTTGATCGCTTCCACGTCATTTAACTCAGCTGTGCCGCGCAGCAGATTCAAAATCAAATCGATGGCGTTGCTGTAGGGGAGCAGGGGCTTTATCCACTCATTGAGATAGTGCTTGCGTTCTTCAGCCGAAAGGTGAAGCCAATGGTGGTAAACAGGGACGTCGAATTCACAGGTTCCGGCAGGAATGCCTGAGCGCTGTCCGACTGTTTTAAGGAATTCGTTCTGGCTGGAGAGATGGGAGATTCTGACGCCCACGCAGCTTAATTCGGCTCTGCTGGCTTGGAGCTTGTCCAAGGTTTCTTTTAAGGATCCTGGTCGACATTGTCATTATTTGCGAGATTTAGGCAGGAGCGGAAGCGAGCGGAAGTTCGTGCAGGAGGTCATTTTTTTGATCTCCGCGGGTTGTGACCTCTTGAATTTCAAAGTACTTGATGATGGCTGCTCGGTGATCATTCGCATTATCTTGCTGAGCAAACCACGACAGCTGTTTAAAAAGGTCAGCTAGTCTCAAAAAAGTACGAAGTTTTTCGTTGGAGGGAAACTCATATCGTAATAAGGTTTCGGTCATTCCAATCTCTCGCGTTCCTAGAATAATTTTATATTTTCCCCTTAACGGCCGGTAATGGAAATGATTACCGCCGAAGGCGTACGGCTATCGAAAAATCTCTCAGAAATAACGCAAAAATATCAAGGGATTCTCCTATACGATTGTACACAATGAGAAGGTTTAGACTAAGAAAATAAGCTGTTGTATCCCACTGCGAGACAGTAATTTTCACACAGCAGGCAGTATCGGAGGTTCAGCTTTTTCTACTTAAAGAAAGGTACATTGCGTGAAGTTTTTAATACAGAGGCCTTTTAGCATCTCGAAGGTGCCGACATTTTCAATGACGTCATCTCTTTGCATCCAGCCTTTGAGCAGTCGTCAGCCTGGGTTGAGATAATCTTTTTTTTCACAGCTTCAGGCGTTAGATGGCTTCTTTTGAACGACCCTCTCGACTCTCAGCGCTTCTGGCGCTTCGACGACAAGCAAGCGATCGATGGACGAACGCCAAAAGGGGCTTTCAATGAGAAGCGGGACACTTAAGATCGTGTACGGGGACTGTGAGGCGTCGAGTTGGCGCTGACACTCTTTGCGAATTAAAGGATGAAGGATATTTTCCAGAGCCGTTTTTTAGCCGCAGGGTCAGAAAACACCAACTCTCTAATGAATTTTCGATTCATGGAGCTGTCGGGGAGAGGCGCTTCAGGCCCGAAGTGTTTAACGATATCCGGCATTGCGCCGCCGTTTACCGCGGTTAATTGCCGCGAGACGACATCTGCATCCACAACTTCGATCCCTAATTCCTCAAATAAGTCTGAAACCGTTGTTTTGCCGGAACCAATTCCGCCTGTCAGACCGATTACTTTCATGGAGTGCCTATTGTTAAATTGAAAGCGGCTTCTTTACTCCTATAGAGAAGAAAGCGCCGATGTTCTAAATCAAGGAGCCCCTTATTTAGCCTGTAAGACCTGATCAATCCAGTCTTTTGTAAGCTGTTCGCGTAGCCGGCCTTTTTCAGACAACGGGACGCCAAGCATATGAATATTCTTTAAATCCAGCACAGGGTCGTCAACTTTGACGTCGGTACGGGTCGGAACGTACCTAATCTTATTTTTGATAAGGAATTCGGCCAGTTTAGGTGAAGTGGCCCAGTCTAAAAATTCTTTTGCCTCTTTCGGATGTTTAGCACCTTTTACAAGAGACACAACTTCGATGCCGAAGGTAACGCCTTCTTTCGGATAAGAAATCGTGACCGGATATCCGAGCTGGACGATATCCAGCGCATCAGGCAAGTAAACCATGGCAGCAGCCGCGAGACCGTCACCGACACGCAAAGCAGGCCAAGCACCGCTCTTGGTGTACATCTGAACGTTCTTGTGAAGTTTTTTCTGGAAGTCGATACTGCCTTCGCGCCCGAATACTCTTTCTAAAGAGAAGAGGCGTTCTGTCGCAGTTCCGGAGGTTCGAGCATCGGCCAGGATAAGGCCTTCTTTGTATTCAGGCTTTTTAGAAAATCCTGCCAGGGAAGTTGGAGCCTTCAGGTTGTTCTTTTTAAGAAAGTTGTTATTCGTGATGAAGGCAAGCGGCATGATGCCGATACCGGTCCAATAATTTTGAGGGTCCTTAAATTCTGCCGGAATGAAATCAGAGCCTTTAGGTTTATAGGGTGCTGTCAGCCCTTCGTTCTTAGCAACTTCAAGATAATCTGCCGGACCTCCCAGAAGAACATCGACTTGGGGATTACTTTTCTCTGCCTGGAGGCGGGAGAGAACTTCGCCGGAAGAAAGTCTGAGGAAGTTGACTTTGATACCCGTTTCCCTGGTGAACTGTTCAAGGACCTGAGAGGCGTATTTCAGGCATGGAGGCGTAAACGTTCAGTTCTGCAGCAAGAACATTAAAAGAAAGGCCAAGAACGGCTAAGGATGCAGCAAATTTAGCGACAAGTTTCATCAGCATAGAACCCAAAGATATTTCAACTATTCTGCCATAACATATTTATTTCTCCGATTTATAACGGAGGAATTTTTCGATTCTCGGAAAAATTTAAAAATCGCCCATTTCGAGCGCATAATCTTTAAAGATGCCAAGAGAAGGAGGGGTTCTCGTGCCGTGGGTTGTTACGCTTACGATCTTAGTCGCCAGCGCGTTTCTGATGGATATGTCGTTCACGATGATTACGCCGTTTTTGCCGGTGTATCTATCATCGGCACTCGGAGCGAAGGCTTCTGAAGTCGACATGTGGTCAGGTGCGGTTTTTGCAGTGACTTTCTTTGTGAGCGGACTGCTCGGGCCCGTCTGGGGCGTCCTCGCGGCGGATCGTAAAAGCCGCAAACTCATGGCGTTAAGAGCTTCAATCGGTCTGACGATTAGTTATGCATTGTGCGGCATTGTCCAAACTCCGATGCAATTGTTTGCCGCTCGGTTTTTCCAAGGTTTGTGTGCCGGTCTATATCCTGCTTTGTTGGCTTTGTTAGCCGCCTCAATTCCCGCCCGTAAAACAGGCCTCTCTATGGGATTGATGCAGGGAGGCATGACAGTCGGTGCAGTAGTCGGTCCTTTTGTAGGCGGCGTATTGGCAGATTACTTCGGAATGCGCGAATCTTTCTTCGTTGCTTCTGTTGCTCTGGGTCTTATTTCTTTACTCATTGGTTTTTGCATTAAAGAAAAGCCAAGGACAGTTAAAGTTACTTCAAGGAATTGGTTCGACTGGAGTGTTATTCGTCAGCCTGCGATTTTCAAAATGCTGATTGCCTGCGCAGTGATTCACGCGTCTTTGTTCTCAGCTCAGCCAATTCTGCCGCTCTACATTGCTCAGCTTCAGGGAAGCATGGACAACATCATGATGCTTTCGGGGACGATATTTTCCGTTTGCGCGATTTCGATCATGATTGCATCTCCGATTCTCGGAGCGGCTGGACAGAGGTTTTGCTTCTTAAAGGTACTTTCGTGCTCTTTGTTCTTCGCCGGTCTTTTAATCTCCGCTCAAGTCTTGGGACGAACTCCGTTTGAATTCGGTGTTTGGCGGTTCATCGCCGGATTTGCGATTGCCGGTCTAATTCCTTTGGTGAATTCGATCATCTCAACAGAATGCCCGCCGGATAAGAAGGGCGAAGTGTTCGGATTTAACTTCCTGACAGGGCATGCCGGCATGGCATTGGGACCGTTTGCGGCCGGAGCACTTTCAGGTTGGTTCGGCTATCAGGCAGTGATTGTTGCCTCAGGCCTGATCCTTTTTCCTCTTATTGTGTACTTGAACTATGGCAGAAAGAAGTAGGAAAGTTTGGAGGTGTTAGATGACAAAGCTAAGGAAGAAACTTACCGAAAAAACGCGGAAATTTGGCGCTGAAGTGCGTCGACGCCATTCAACAGGATTAACGCCGGAATCAGAAAAATACTACGAGCACGTCCCGGCTACCTTTCCTTCGGACTGGTACGACTATAACGGGCCAGGATGTGATGGACTTAAACTGAAGAAAGAGGCTCCGGAGCGTGCTCATAAAGAGTTGAGAAAATACAATATTTATTGTGATAGAAAGGCGAGAAAAGGGATTATCGTCGACTGATTTTTATGGATCATAGAAGAATGAAACGTTTAAAGAAAAGGCTCAACTGGGAGGACCTTAGTAAGCTTACGAATGAGGAGCTTTACGCTATTCACGCAAAGATATTTAAGTGCGATCCCATACTGCATGGCAGAGGTGCCTTCTACCCACAAAATGAAGCCGAAAGAAAAGCTGTAATCAACGCGATCATTAGCGGAGAACCTCTTGACGTTACAAAAGACGATCCTCCAGACGTTACTTATTAGCAATCTGGCTTTCTACGAGGTGGACTTCTTTACGACACCCGTTTAATCAAGCCTAATTTCTAGACCAGAAGGCTGAAGAGTCCGAAAAAAAGAACGTTGGCTTCCAAAGTTGCTTAACTGAAAGGAATGCGGAAAATTTCGATTCCGCGGGCTGCGAAAAGTTCGAAAAAATGAAACCCGGACGTCCATTCGAACATCCGGGTGGAATTCTGTGGTCGGAGGAGAGGATTCGAACCTCCGACCCCTGCGTCCCGAACGCAGTGCTCTACCAGGCTGAGCTACACTCCGATTCTTGCGTCTCAAGCGATCTATCGATCTCTCTCAACTGTCAAGGAAAGCAATTCTATCAGAGAATTTTTAAATGCGCTAGTCGGTAAGCAATTTAATGCATCAATTCCCCGGAAAACCTCTTTTTTAGCGGCTTCAATGCACGCATCAGTGGCTCCGGAGGCAAGAATGACGCGGGTTACGCTTTCTAAGTCGGGATCGTTGCTGCTGACTGCAGTGCGAATAATCTTTGCGTCTTCTTCAGGACAATGTCTCAATGCATAGATAAGAGGCATCGTCATTTTTCCTTCGCGAAGGTCGGTGCCTAAATTCTTACCGATATTGTCCTTAGAGCCTGTGTAGTCGAGCACATCATCAATAATTTGGAAGGCGCGGCCAAGACAAAGAGCGTATTCAGCCATTTTATCTTCTACTTCTTTAGAGGCACCGGCAACGACGGAAGCCATGCGGGCCGCAGCTTCAAAAAGGACACCGGTCTTTCTTTCAATGACGTCAAAATAGCGAGCTTCGTCTAATGTGGTGTCATGAATGTTGAGCAGCTGGATGACCTCGCCTTCGGAAACTCGGTTTACGGCGCCGGCAACAATTTCGCAAATGCGCAGATTCTGAGTGCGGACCATTAATTGGAAGGCACGAGAATACATAAAGTCGCCGGTTAAGATCGGCTGCATTTCCCCATTTAAACCCGGCAGTCGGCTTGCCGCGTCTTAAGTCGCTCTCGTCAACGACGTCGTCATGCAGAAGGCTGGCCGTATGCACATACTCAATCATCGTAGCTAAGAAGATGTGCTCTTTTCCCTTAACCCAGAGCGCGGGCAATGAGCATTAAGACGATCGGACGCATCCGTTTGCCGCCGGCTGTAACGATGTAGTCGCTTATCTTTTTAATCAGCGGAATGTCACTCTGAAGATCATCAATAACTTCCCGATCAACGGCGAGTAAATCTTCCGAAATCGGGGCGATGATTCTCTGAACGGCGGCTGCTACTTGACTCATTGAAAAATTCCTATGGGTGCTAAATAAAACAAAGTCAAATATTAACTATTTTTCTGTGATTGCTGATACTAAAAGACACAAAAACGAGATTTTTCTGAGAATTCAAAGCAAAACTACGTTTGGCCTTGAGAAAAACAAAAAAACCACTACTGTCCAAAATAAATTTGAACGATTGACATAGCCCCAATGCAAACATGCTGGCGATCCGATAAAGTTGATTTTTGCGAAATAAACAAACGGAACGCCGGCATGCAGAGATCAACGATATCTATGTTTGCACAACTTGTCCAGCTTATGGGCGGGAAAATTGAGTTTCATAACTTGGTCAACAAGTACCAATCCGACAAAGGAGCAAAGGGCCTTACGACGTGGAGTCAATTTATTGCCATGCTCTTTTGTCAACTCACAGGAGCAGACTCATTGCGAGAGATTTCAGACGGTCTCTATTCAAGTCTTGGGAAACTCAGTCACATAGGTGCGACCGCAGTATGTCGCTCTACCCTGAGCTACGCCAACAGTAAGCGGCCCTATAAGCTTTATGAGGACTTTTATTACGTTCTTCTGGAGAAATTCAGACACGAGATACAAGGGCGCCTCGGAAACAAATTCACCAAGCCGGTCTTCAGTTTAGATTCCACGACAATAAGCTTATGCCTTCGCCTGTTTGAATGGGCTCAGCACCGCAGGCGCAAAGGCGGAATAAAACTTCATACGCTTCTGAACAACGATACGTCACTGCCGGAAGTCATCGTGGAAACGACGGCAAAGACGAGTGATATCAAAGGAGCCAAAGGAATATTAGAGAACATCCCTCCCGGCTCCTATTGTCGTTATGGATCGGGGCTATAACGATTACTCGTTATTCAAAAGATTAACGGACAAGGGAGTAGTGTTTGTTACTCGTTTAAAAGAACAATGCGCAGCATACGCCGCTGCGTCAAGGACTTATCGAGGCCGACCCTGATGGCTGCTGGGGTCTCTACGAGATGAAATTTACGGGCGCTAAAGCCAAACTGCATTGCTCAGAGACTAACTTCAGAGTCGTTCAATGGTTGGACAAAGAAACAAATCGTTGGTTTGAATTTCTTACCAATAGCCAAGAATTAAGCGCTACAGAAGTGGCCGATCTCTATAAGGAGAGGTGGCAGATAGAGCTTTTCTTTAAGCGGATCAAGCAAAACCTTGTTATCAACACATTTGTCGGAACAACCGAAAATGCCGTCATGACGCAGATTTAATGACATGGAACCCGCCGCCTGCCCTAAGTGGCAGAATGGATTTGTCTAAATCAACCAAAGAGGAAAAGTTCCATGCCAAGAAAAAGAATACTCGTAAAAAGCATTGATACATCGATCTCGTATCAAGTAATCGGTATCGATCTTGCAAAGCATCTTGTTAGCGCCTGTCTAATCACGGGTGCAGGCGAGATCTTTGGTATTGACCGACTCACCTATGATGACTTGTTGAAGTCTGCAGAAAGAATGTCTCCGACGCTTTTTTGCATGGAGCCGTGCCCGGAAGTGCATTATCTGGCAGAGAAACTACAAGGTTACGGTCATCATACAAAAGTGATCGACGGAGCTGCTGTTAAGGAATACATCAAAACTCATTTCGACGGCCAAAAGACTGATCTGAACGATGCGCAGGCAATAGCGTTTCTTTCATTAGATACAAATCTTCCGGAGATAACACCCAAAAATACCTCTAACTCCGTCCTTTCTTCCATACAAGCTGTTCGCGAACAGTTCCGTAAAGAATACATTCAATCATTCGTTTCACTGAAAGGCATCTGTCAACGATGGGGACTCCCTATTTCTAAAGGCGTAATGAATAAAAACAAAGTCGAAGAACTGGTTAGTGAATCGAAAAAAATACCGCAAGAAGTTAAGGATTGGTTACTTGAGTTGCTCCAAAGCTGTAGAGAACTTCAAAAACGTCTGAATAAGATCAGTAAGTATCTAAAAGAGTATGCCGATAATGACGAGATTTGCCAAAAAATTATGTCAGTCCCGGGGATAGGGCCGATAACCGCCACTCGGTTAAAAGCAACTATAGGAGATATCCAAAGGTTTGAGAAGCCCAAATCAATTGTTGCTTACTACGGCCTAGTACCAAAAAGTAAGGCTACAGGGCACAACGAAAAAAAAAGGCGGCATAACTCGTCGAGGCGATCGAGTTGCCCGTTCTCTTCTGATAGAGGGTGCGGGAGTAGTTTTGAATTTGGCAGCAAAAGGATTCCTAAGATCAAAGCCTCTCAATAAATGGATCGAAAAAAAGAGAAAACTCAAAATGCCCTGGGGAAAGCTTTGTTGTGCATTGGCGGCAAAAATGCTGAGAATAGTTCGTGCTATCCTAATCCAAGGAACTTCCTTTAACGCAAAAATTGCGGGAGTAGCGCGGTGTTCGTTGCCAAAAGAATCTCGCAACAATGTCATGGGTAATAACAAACTATCCGAAATTCCCTCACCAAATGGGAGCGTCTATATCCATTGAAAGTTTTAGCAACCATACGGACCACATCTAATTAAAGTCAATTGTTAACAATCTGAGAGCAATCAATACAACTATTCATGAGAAAGCCGAAAGGCCTGCCCAACAGCCATTAGCTGTCCATTGTCTTACAGACATGTAATTTTATTTGGCATGGGCAGTCCGTTCAGGAAGTTCATGGTGGGCAAATAAAGATGAAGTGATGTCTTTTCTAACAGCCCGGAGAGATTGTCTGATGGCCTCTTCCCAGTGGAATATTCTGATTTGCAAACAGTTTGTTACTTGGTGCAAACAAATAATTTAAACCTAAAACTTATGCAGTCAGTGCTGCAGGGCAATTTGTTCTTGACAATTAGGCGTGTTCCAGAGATGGACAGCTGCCATAGCGATCTTGTTGTTAGAGCTGTGCGGCGGCGGTCAAGTTATAAATGGACTTATTGTAGGCTGGCTAGGTACTTCAAACTAAACCTCATGACCTGCAAATGCCTACTCCACTGGCTTAATCAGCCGACATCAAGGAGTGGGAGAAGCCCCCGAAGCTTGCACAGCTTTCTTTATTTGATTAGCAGGGGCTTGTTTATGACTTTTAACTTTCTGGGGCCTGGATTAACTGTAAATGTTGAGGCCAAAGTCAAAGAGCAAATTATTTTGGACAGCAGTGAAAAAAAAAAACATCTTTAACCGTTTGACTATACGAAATTTTTCGAGCATAATTTCGCACTCTGCGCGTTAAGTTATTTGAGCAAACAAAAAGGCTTCAGCAGAACGCAGACTGCATTGAAGTGTTAAAGGTATATACATGTACGCAATTATTAAAACCGGCGGCAAACAGTACACTGTTGCTGTTGGCGACAAGGTTAAGGTCGAAACCCTCCCGGGTGACGTTGGCTCCCCAGATCAAACTCGTGGAAGTCCTCGCTGTTAAGAACGACGAAGGCCTTAAGCTTGGTAATCCGACGATTCCCGGCGCTTTTGTTACTGCCACAGTCCTGTCTGAAGGACGTCATGAAAAAGTTCGTATTTTCAAGTTCCGTCGTCGTAAACACCCATGAAGAGTGCGCTGGTCACCGTCAGAACTACACCGAACTCAAGATTGATGAGATTTCGGCCTAATTGATTTTTAAATAAGAGGTATTTGAAATGGCACATAAGAAAGGCGGCGGATCTACACGTAACGGCCGCGATTCCAACGCACAACGTCTTGGCGTTAAAGTTTTCGGCTCTGAAATGATTCAGCCGGGCGCTATCATTGTTCGTCAGCGCGGTACCACATTCCATGCCGGTGAAAATGTCGGTATGGGCCGTGACCACACTTTGTTTGCTAAAGTTGCCGGTAAGGTCGAGTTCGTTGTTCACGGACGTCTGAACCGTCACTACGTTAACGTTGTTCCGGTTGCTTATTATTAGATCGCGAATCAAACAAAGAAGCGCCCCATTCCTAGCAGGGAACGGGGCGCTGATTTTTTATCAGCTATGCCCGTAAAACACTGTCATTTATGACGGTGATATAAGGGCCCAGTCCGAAGGACTGGTTATGCTAAACTGGCTCTATCTTTTCAGATCTAGGGGCGGGCTGTCCCGAAGTTAAGTCTGTAGAGAGATGTGAGACCTGAAGGAGTATACGGTTGTGTCCAAGCACGTAAAACTCCTTTTGGAGAACGTGCAAAAACCAAGCTGTACTCCTTTGGGCAATCCCGCTGAAGCAGAAACCCGCCGAGGCAACTTCGACATTAAGCTACGGCTGTCGGAGAAGCGGTAGGAATCCTCTTCATTTATGGAGGGGAGGAAGTCAAACGGCTATCATCAACTCCGTACCTAAAAGCCCTTTCGGACAGGAAATAAAAATGAAATTTGTAGATGAAGCGAAAATTGAAGTTTTTGCGGGTAAAGGCGGGAACGGCGTAGCTTCTTTCCGACGCGAAAAATTTATTCCTAAAGGCGGCCCCTGACGGCGGAGACGGCGGCCGCGGCGGCTCTATTTATGCCGTTGCCGACAGAAATCTAAATACTCTGATCGACTATCGCTACACACGTAAATTCCAGGCTAAGAACGGCGAAAACGGCCGCGGCAGTGACTGTTATGGCAGAGGCGCTCCCGACATCGAACTTCGTGTTCCGGTCGGAACAGTGATTACCGACTTGGATACCGGTGAAACGATTGCCGACTTGGATAAGAACGGTGAAAAAGCGCTCCTTGCCAAAGGCGGTAAGGGCGGTTTGGGCAATCTGCACTTTAAGACCTCTACCAACCGAGCTCCTCGTCAATGCACTCCCTGGAGAACCGGGCCAAGAAAAGAACACTCAAGCTTGAGCTGAGAGTTTTGGCTGACGTTGGTCTTTTTTAGGTCTTCCGAATGCCGGCAAGTCCACACACTGATTTCCGCGGTTTCTAACGCCAAACCTAGAATCGCCGATTATCCCTTTACAACATTGCATCCGCACCTTGGTGTTGTCCGTGCGGGTCCTGAATCCAGCTTTGTGATTGCCGATATTCCGGGTCTGATCGAGGGCGCTTCCGAAGGCGCCGGTTTGGGACATCAGTTCCTGCGTCATTTATCCAGAACCAGCTTGCTGCTTCACGTCATTGATGTAGCACCTCTCGATACAGAAGAAGATCCTATCGCAGCTGCTCGCGCCATCGTTGAAGAACTGAGAAAGTTTGATCCGGCCTTAGCAGAAAAGCCGCGCTGGGTTGTTCTCAACAAGATGGACTTGGTTCCGGAGGAAGACCGAGCCGCCGTTGTAGACAAGTACCGTGAAGCATTCGGTACGGATGTTCCGATGTTTGCGATTTCTGCTGTGACCCGTGAAGGCACTGAAGCTTTGGTTAAAGCAATTGCTGAAGATATTCACGAACAGCGCAGACAGCTGATCAAAGAAAGCGAACCGGACGTCCGCTTTGATGAAGATGAAGAAGTCTTCCCGCCCGAAGGCGGAGAGCCTGAAGAAAGCGAACAAAAGTAAGCTAATCGCAAAAAAGAAACCGCCGAAAGCTAGAACTTCCGACGGTTTTCTTTTATTCCCTTTCCTAATCTTCTCCAGAAAGGGAATCGGTTTTTAATGAGCTAACAGAGATTAGAAGCTGTTTATCTTACGCCGATGCTGACCTGCCACGGATTGCGGACAGGAGAGCCTGCGGATGTCTTTGACCTGACTTGACATAAGCAGAAATGTTCTTGGTCGGGTTAAACGTACCGCCGACAGCGAATTCGCCCCATGTTCCGCCAAGGTCATCTCTGTAAGTGCGTTTTTGCACCGTTGAGGAGAAGGTGGACTTCACTTCGCCTTTCCAGTCGTGGAGGACAGATGCCTTAGCGTACGCATTACCTTTGTTTTCCGGGAAGGTGTAGCCGACAGCAACACCGGCTCTGCCGACGAAGGAGTCGATGCCGTCCTGTTCAACCTTAACGCCCTTTGTTGGTCTTATAGTCGACAGAATCTAAACGACCGAACTGCAATTCAGCCTGAGGTTCGACATAGAAACCGGTATCCGGGCACTGCAGTCTCCAGCCGGCTTCGACGGATGCAGAAGTTCCCCAGTTGTGGAAGGAACCGGAGTTGCGTCCCATTGTGTTGTAAAGACTGAAATCGCTCTTCACACGATGGCGTTTGATGATCACGTCAACGAACTGACCGGAATCACCGAGCCAGCCGCCGTAGATGCCGAAATTGAAGTTCTTGTCGTCTGTAGAACCGTTTCTAAGGTCTCCGTCACCGTGGGTATAAGAGAAAGTACCGCCGAGGTAGAAGTTGTCGTTGATGAATCCATCACCGCCTAACTGAACGGTATTGTATTTTTCGCTCATGTTGCCGCTGGAATACTTGTTCTTGCCGCCGTAGTAACGTACCCACGCACCGGCTGTTTTCGGCATAGAGCGAAGGTCGCCCAAACGAGCGGAAACGTCGTTCATCTGAGAACGGAAGAAGAGGTAATTAGACGCAAAGAATGTCAATAAGGGAGGAGTTGACCGTGTTCTGAGCTTCTTTCACGACCATAGAACCGTCCTTCGCAACTTCAGCTGTCAAAGCGCCGGCAGCTCCACCTTCTACAATGTTAAGTGTTGCGGTAGCGTCGGAACCTTCTGCGAGGTTAAGCGCGTTTGCATAGAAGGATTCCATGGCTTCTTTCTGATTCGTAATTTGATCAGAAGTCAGGCCAACGGCGTTAACCGTAAGATGCGGAGCCCCCGTCACTTCGTTGGTAACTTGTAACTGCGCTGAAGTAATGGTAGTTCCGTTAGTTGTTGCAGCGACATTCACAGTACCACCAGAACCTTGCAGAGTTTCAATCGCTACTTTTTGATCCGCTTTTGTGATGTTGATGATGCCATCGTTAAGCGTGAGAGAATTTACTGCTATAGGGACGACACCTTCTGCCCTAGTTATGATCGTTGGATTCCACTGGGCGTTGTCGGCAACTATCAGTTTGAATCCTGTGACCCGGACTTTATCGTCCGCTGGTTCTCGGTCGTGACTTCTTTGAACATTGCCTGTCCACTGAGAAGAAGCGCCGGTAAGATTTACCAAGACATCCGCCTCAATTTTAGTTCCAGAAGTGACAGAATCGTAATTGAAATCAATATCTCCGTTTAGAACTACGGTATTAGTGCCGGATTCGTTAATTCGTACCGTTGAGTCTCCTCTGGCCACAATGACCTTGTCTGCGTTTATTTCAATATTGCCGTTGGCACGTAAAACCCCCTGAGATATGGCGACGATGCCGTGTGACTCTGCATTGTCGGATGTGGCATTTATCACAGTATTTTTTTTGCATCAATAATCACGCTGGCCTTCTTGTCTTCCTCCGTTACATTTGTAGTACTGTTTTGTACTTGAATTCCTGAGGCCTGACCCTCGGTGGAATGTTACATTGATGTTTAAATTCTCGCCGTTTAAGGTTATCTTTCCTTCCTTATACGCAAATAAGCCAACGGCGGGTTTGCTGCTGTCCACGTTGACAGACACATTGATATTCTTAGTTTGAGCTCCGCCTAAATTTAAGAGACTTGAAGCTCCGCGACTTTCTACGCCTTCAATCCAGCCAGTATTGCTTTGCTCCCGTGAGAGAGATCGAGATGGAAGGGCCGTCTAACGTGACGGTCGCGCACCGTTAGAAAGGTCGATTCCGTACTTGTTTCCCTGCGAAATATCGACCGCAACTGAAATAGGGGCATTAGATGAACTGTTTGCCGTGTAAACGAGATTTTGTGCATTGACAGAGCAAGCAGCTAAAACCATTGAAGAAAGTAAAACTACCTTAAATTTTTTGATTCATTTTGTTATCCCTCGAGATTTTTGCTAACCCCTCGTAATATAGAATGGTTGAGAGGGTAAAGTAAATAGTTAAATTAGGGTGTTTTTGGACAAAAGATATAAAAATTACCCTTATATGAATTGATAGACTCGCTTGAAAGTGTGATGTTTGTCATAATTTTCTGTCTACCTTCAACAGCAGTTCGAGAGGCAATTTGTTCTAACTGAATTTGATATACTGAAGAGCTACATATTCAGAGTCCCGTTTAACGTCTAAAAAGGGGCCGTGAAGTTTTGTCCTTCGTTGGGAAAGACGGTTGCTGTCAATAAAGATCGGATGAAACGAGATGGAAGAAAACCTCAAGATTTGGAACGATGCAAAAAGAATTGTCGTAAAAGTCGGCTCTTCTTTTAGTAACAAACGAAGGTCACGGAGTAGATACAGAAGCAATTGCGCGTTGGACGGCTCAGATCGCTAAGCTCCAAGAAATGGGCAAACAGGTTGTTTGGGTCAGCTCCGGTGCCGTCGCAGAAGGAATGGCTCGTCTCGGGTGGACCAAACGTCCGAAAAAAATGCACGAACTCCAGGCCGCAGCCGCTGTCGGACAGATGGGTATTGTGGAGGCTTACGAAAAAAGCTTCGAGCGCTACGACATTCGCACGGCTCAGATTTTGTTGACGCATGCTGACCTTGCAGACCGTGAACGTTACTTAAACGCTCGCCAGACACTCACCAACGCTATTGGACCTCAAAGTTGTTCCGATCATTAACGAGAACGACACCGTCGTAACCAACGAAATTAAAGTCGGTGACAACGATACATTAGGTGCGCTGGTCACGAACTTAATCGATGCCGACGTCTTAGTGATCTTGACCGATCAGATCGGTCTCTTCACCGCCGATCCCCGGTCCAACCCGGAAGCGAAATTAGTAGAAGTCGGCGAAGCCGGAGATCCGATCTATGAAGCGATGGCGGAGGCGCCGGTTCTTCCATCGGGTAAAACGGCGGCATGCAGACAAAAAGTACTGGTTTGAAACGCGCCCCAGCCGGAGCCTCGACCGTTATTGCCAGCGGACGTATTCCTGACGTTTTAGTTCGTTTAGCTCAGGGAGAATCCATCGGAACGCTTCTGAAGACGGATCGCAAACCGATGTCTGCTCGCAGTCAGTGGATGGCCGACCATTTGCAGCTGAAAGGCAAACTCGTTATCGACGAGGGTGCTGTTGAAGCGGTTCGCAAAGGCAAGAGCCTGCTGCCGGTTGGTGTTAAAGCAGTGATCGGAGACTTCCTGCGCGGCGAAATCATTCAGGTCGTGGATCAAAACGACAAAGAAATCTGCCGCGGCATGATTAACTACGGCTCCGATGAGTCTCGCCGAATCATGGGGCTGCACAGCGATGAAGTTGTGGAAGAGTTAGGTTACTTAGAACAGAGAGAACTGATTCATCAAGACAACATGGTGGTGATGAACAAGTAATCTCTTAAAGACAATTATTTGTAAAGGCGGAAGTGTCCCGGACCTTCCGCTTTTTCCCATCCTGCAGGCGGAACAAGGTGTTTCTTGTCGGTAAAGAGGGCAGGAGCTAACTCTTTCAACGCTTCTTTATAAACACCGCGTTTGAAGTCGATTACTTGGCTCAGCGGCACCCAATAGTCATTCCACTTCCAGGCCTCAAATTCCGGATGGCTGGTGGCTTTCAAGTTGATATCTTTGTTTTTACCGAGGAACTCTAACAGGAACCAAATCTGCTTTTGGCCTTTGTAGATGCCGCGAAGGTCGCGGCGAATCCAGCGGTCGAACGTCATAGCGCAGCCCAGTCTTCGGTGCGGCTGATGATACGAACTTGGTTTTCGAAGAGGCCAAGTTCCTCCCAAAGCTCTCTGAACATGGCTTCGCGAGGCGATTCCCCGCGGTTGATACCGCCCTGAGGAAATTGCCAGGAATGCTGACCCAAACGTTTCCCCCAAAAAACTTGTTTGAGAGGATTGGTCAAAATAATCCCGACGTTTGGTCGGTATCCATGTTGATCAAGCATAAAAACTTTAAAATAACTTATTTGTGTCTGCCCATTATATAGAGGCAGGAAAAGAAGTCATAAGATCCGAACCTAATCGTAGACTGCCGGCCTGCCGGCTCGTTTTTGAGAATTCGTAATGAGAGCAAAACAATTTTTTATTTCAACACAGAAAGAAGCTCCTGCAGATGCAGAAATCGTTAGCCAGAAGCTGATGCTTCGCGCAGGCATGATCCGTAAGCTTGCAGCCGGCGTCTATAACTACATGCCGATGGGCCTTCGTTCTTTGAAGAAGATTGAACGTATTGTTCGAGAAGAAATGGACCGTGCCGGCGCCATCGAACTTCTGATGCCGATCGTTCAGCCTGCTGAGCTTTGGCAGGAAAACCGGCCGCTGGCAGAAATACGGCGCTGAACTGCTTCGCTTTAAAGATAGACACGACAGAGACTTTGTTCTTCAGCCTACCAGCGAAGAAGTCGTGACCGACATCGCTCGTCAGGAAATCAAGTCCTGGCGTCAGCTCCCGGTGAACTTCTACCAGATTCAGACAAAGTTCCGTGACGAACGTCGTCCTCGTTTCGGCGTGATGCGCGGCCGCGACTTTGTCATGAAAGACGCTTACTCTTTTGACCGTACGGCTGAAGACGCCGGCAAGAGCTACGACAAGATGTTCGAAGCTTACTGCCGCATCTTTGATCGCTTGAGGCTTGGTTTATCGTGCAGTGCGCGCTGACCCGGCTCCATCGGCGGTCTCGCTCTCATTGGAATTCCAGGTGATCGCTGATACCGGCGAAGATTTGATCGTTTTCTGCCCGGACAGCGAATACGCTGCCAATATCGAATTGGCCGAAGCTCCCTGCCTGATCGAAAAACGCGCAGAAGCCACTGAAACCATGGAAAAGGTTCCGACTCCGCCGCGATAAGTGCGAGCTGGTCGTTGAACTCTTGAATAAGCCGCTGACAGCCAGCGTTAAATCTTATTGTTTTGGCAGTTGATCACCAGGACGAAAAAGGCAATCCGCTGCCTGCAAAAATCGTTCTTCTGCTTCGTGAGGCGATCACACTCTTAATGAAGTTAAAGCCGAAAAGCTGGAAGCGCTTTAAGGGCGGATTTCGCTTTGCAACCGACAAGGAAATTGAAGATACCTTCGGATCTAAACCGGGTATCTCGGACCTGTCGGTATTCCTAAGGATGTCACCATCGTTGCCGATGCAAAATTGCCAGCATAGGCGGGAAAGCTAAATTTATCGAAGCGCCAACGAAGGGAACAGCAATACGTAAT
>VOFK01003290.1_pt1 | contig 21387 bp, 21 predicted proteins | sample 5384121 | NCBI WGS metagenome assembly VOFK01 (sample SAMN12384730, study PRJNA508395) | human gut metagenome | isolation source: healthy gut J | host: Homo sapiens | reverse complement strand
CGGGTTCCACTCGTCCCAGAGCGTCGGGAATGCCTCAAACTCGCCAAAACCGAGGGCGAGAGTAGAAGCGGTTCGTCGCGTCGTGCCTCAGGAGGCGCTTTCCCATCTGCACGGTCTTGACCTGCAAAAAACAGTAGCCAAGCTCCTTCGCCCGCTGCTTCGCTGCGGCGAAGCCGACACCACGGCGGTGCATTCTTTCAACACGCCCATGACATAGAGTTCCGCTGTATCCCTCCCCGTTTCCGGCAAAGGTAAAAGGAAGCCGACGGCGTTCTCGCCGTCGAACGCGGCAAACGGCTGCTTAACACTCTTTCGTGTATTCCTCGCGCGCCTGGAATGCCAAACCAGTCGGGCAGCGATTCTAAAATCAAAAGCGCGTAATGCGCCGCTTTTATCAGGAGTCGTAATTTTCTCTGATCTCATTCTCACGGTAGAGATGGGCGCTGATGCCGATCTCCCACTTCAACATGAAGACGCCGTCGCCGTTGATGTCGATGCTCGCATAGCAGCTTGCCGCGATGCGCGAAGAGGCCGAACAGCAGCGACGCACCCGCGATATTCAGCGGCTTCCAGTTGCCGAAATCATAACGGCGAGCGCCAGAAGCCGAAGCCTGCCACGTCGCCGTTGGACGAGCAGTTGGCGGTGGTCAGCGCATAGACGAAGCCGCCCATACCGGCCAGCGCGCCGGAGATGGTCGTGCCGGCGTAGCGCATCTTGTAGACGTTGATACCGAGCGAGTCGGCCGCCTGCGGATTTTCGCCGCACGCGCGCAGGCGGCCAAAAGCGTGTTTTGGGCGACGATCGACAGCATGATGAAAGAGCAGGATGCAGATATATGGCAGATAGACCTTTTGTTGACGAACGTCTCGCCGAAAGAAGTCAGGTCGGCGGTTCTTGGCAAAGCCGAGCGTGCTCTTTTTGATCATGAACCAGCTGGCCGCTGAATCGCCGCTGGCCATATTGCAGGGTGTTCTGGTTGGCGATGATGCGAATGAAGAACAGCACCAGCGCAGGGCCAGCATGTCAGCGCCGTGCCGCCGATGGTCTGATCGGCACGCAGGTTGATCGACGCGAAGCTCAACAGCAGCGAGAACAGCGCGCCGTGAAGGCCGCCGCGACCAGCATGGTGAGAACATATAGCCCTGCAGCGCGACCCAGTTGCCGGCTCAAGAGGCAATATCCATGGCGTCGCTCGTCTGCAGAATGCGCACGAAACAGACGCCGATGAACGCGCCGAAGATCATAATGCCTTCGGAGCGCCGTTGATGAACGTGCCGCTGCGCTCGGCGAACACGCCGGCCAGCGCCACGACCATCAGAGGACGGCATAAATGAGCGTCTGCTGAATGAGGAATGTCATTTCGCGTCGCCTCCTTTCTCCGTTTCCGCTTGTGCACCGGCTGGTGCGGAAGCTGCCGCCGGGGCGGGCTCCGCGTTGGCATCCGCGCCGTCGTCCTTCTTTTTGCCGAGCTTGCCGATCCACATCTTGATGACCAGCGAGAAAGCGCTCAGATACACGATGACGGCGATGATGACGTTCGTGATGTACTCGTTGTAGGCCGTCAGGTTCGTCAGCTGCAGGCCCGAGATATCGAGCATCGACATGAACAGCGCCGTGAAGATGATGCCGATGGGGTTACAGGAGGCGAGCATCGCAACAGGGATGCCGTTGAAGCCGATGGCAGGGAGCGACTGGTACGTGGACCAGAAGAACTCTGTGTTGCCGGAGAGATAGTAGAGCGAAGCGCCCGCCGCGCTCAGTCCGCCCGCGATCGCCATGGAGATGACGATGTTACGCTTGTCGGCGATACCGGCGTAGCGCGCGGCATGACGGTTGGAGCCGCAGGCTTTGAGCTGATAGCCGAACGTCGTCTTGGACATCATCACGTAAACGGCGATTGCAAAGACGATGGCGATGAGGATGCCGCCGTTGACCTGGGAGTTCGGGAAGAGCTTGTCAAGGCCCATCTTTGCGGTGGCGACGCCATTGTAGGTCGTCTTGTAGATGTAGCCGGTCTTGGTGGACTCGGTGACGTTCTTAAAGTTGCTGATATCAAAGAGCCACGTGACGAGGTTCGCCGCGATCCAGTTCGTCATGATGCAGGCGAGCACCTCGTTGATGTTGAGCAGGGCCTTGAAAAGGCCGGGGATCGCGCCCCCAGATCGCGCCCGCGAGCGTGCCGCCGAGGAAGGCGAGCAGCCAGATGAGCGTGGTGGACATCGTCTCGGACGGAAGACCGAGGGCGATGGAGAGCGACACGAGCGTACCGATGAGATACTGGCCCGGCGCGCCGATGTTGAAAAGGCCGGTCTTATACGCCATGCCGACGGAAAGACCCGTCATGATGAGCGGCGCGGCACGGAAGAGCATGTTGGCCGATATTCGTCGGGTTGAAGCCCCACGTCAGCGTGCCGGAGGCGTCGCGTCCCGTGGAGAACAGGCCGCCGAACACGATGCGGATGCCGTCCCACGCCGAGGAGCGAGGAGAGGTTCGGGCTCGTGAGACCGACGATCAAAATGACGATGCTGCCGACGGCGAGCCGATCAGGATCGAGAGGACGGACGCTGCGACGGTCTTAAAGCCTTCGCTTTGCAGGAAGTGTTCTTTTTTCATACGGCCGCCTCCTCGCTTCGCCATGCGCTTGGCGCCGGCCATGTAAAGGCCGAGCTCTTCGACGGTGGTTTTCTTCGGGTCGAGCTCGCCGACGATCTCACCCTCGTACATGACGAGGATGCGGTCAGAGAGGCTCATGACCTCGTCCAGCTCGAGCGAGACGAGCAAAATCGCCTTTGCCGCGGTCGCGCTCGGGCGACGAGCTGGCTGTGTATGTACTCGAGCGCGCCGACGTCAAGGCCGCGGGTCGGCTGAACGGCGACGATAAGGGGCTTGTCGCGGTCAATCTCGCGGGCGATGATAGCTTTCTGCTGGTTGCCGCCGGACATGCGCGCGCGCGTAATCGCGCCCTGGCCGCTGCGCACGTCGAACTTGTCGATCAGGTAGTTGGCATAGTCGCGCGCACAGCCTTGTTGTTGATAAAGCCGTGGTTTTCAAAGCGCGGCTCGTTGAAGCGCTGGAGGACCATATTCTGTTCCAGAGTGAAGTCGAGCACAAGGCCGTGCTTTATGGCGGTCTTCGGGAATGTGGCTCATGTGCTCGCCGCGGTGGGCGATGGAGGCATGGTGATGTCCTCGCTGCAGAGCGGTGACCTTGCCGCCGGACGCACTTTTCAAGCCCGGTCAGCGCGTATATAAGCTCGCACTGGCCGTTGCCGTCAATACCGGCGACGCAGACAATCTCCCCTGCGCGGACGGAGAAGGGAAACGTCGTCCACGGCGTTGCGCTTGTGCACGCGGAGGGACGCAGAGGTGGAACGCGGAAGACCGGCCATCCGGGGCTTGGCCTGTCCTGTCCACGACCTCAAGCTGGACGGGCGGCCGACCATCATGTTCGACAGCCCTGCTTGTTGGTCTCACTGGTGTTGACGGTGCCGACGTACTTGCCCTTGCGCAGGACGGTGACGCGATCGGAGACCTCCATGATCTCATTGAGCTTGTGGGAGATGAAGAGGATGCTCTTGCCCTCCTTGGTCAGCCCGCGCATGGTATGCCATAAGCTCGTCGATCTCCTGTGGCGTGAGGCACCGCCGTCGGCTCGTCGAAAATGAGGATCTCGTTGTCGCGGTAGAGCATTTTGAGAATCTCCACGCGCTGCTGCATGCCGACGGTGATGTCCTCGATCTTCGCGTCCAGGTCGACCTTCAGACCGTAGCGGTCGGAAAGCTCCTGCACCTTTTTGCGGGCGGTCTTCTTCTCCAGAAAACCGAGCTTCGTGTCCTCCGCGCCGAGGATGATGTTGTCGAGCACCGTGAACATCAATCAGCTTGAAGTGCTGGTGCACCATGCCGATGTGAAGCGCCGTGGCGTCGTTGGGGTCGTTGATCGTGACCTCCTTGCCGTCCTTTTTGATGATACCCTCTTCCGGCTGATACAGGCCGAAGAGAACGCTCATCAGCGTGGACTTGCCCGCGCCGTTCTCTCCCAGCAGAGCGTGGATCTCGCCCTTTTTCAGCTGCATGGGTGATGTCATCGTTTGCCTTGATTCCGGGGAATACCTTGGTAATGTGGAGCATCTCGATCACATACTTCGGCGTCGTGTCCATGTCCCCACCTCCCCTTTCTCTTTCTCCAGCAGATTTGCTGCACAAGGAATCGTGTGCATATGCATTTTCATTTATTATATATATATTACAAACAAATTGCAAGAATCAGCTCTGTTTTAAAAAGAAAAACGTCGGGAAGGAAAAACCTTTCCCGACGTTTTGTCAGGTAAATTACTCGACGATGTTCAGAGCAACGTGCTCGGTGGAAGCGAGGTTGGAGAAGTCGTTGTCGATAGCGATCTCGCCGGAGACGATCTTCTGGAACATATCCTCATACTCCTCGACGCTCCAGTTCTCGAGAGACCAGGTATCGACCGGCAGGCCGACAGCGCCCTGCGCAGCGCCCATGGTCACGCACTGGTTGCCGTAGTTCTCAGCCCAGGTTCCGTCGTAAGCGGCGGTCAGAGCAAGCGCCTCGCCGATGCCCCTTGAGGGCGGAGGTGATAACGGTGTCGGAAAGAGAAGGACTGGTCAACGTCAACGCCGATAACGTAGCGTCGTTGGCAGCAGCCGCAGCTGGTGATGGAGTCGAAGATGGAGCCGCCGCAGGGAGAAGATGACCTCGGTGCCGTTCTCATACCAGCCGGAAGCGAGGGTCTGCAGTTCCGGAGAAGCCTGGAAGGAAGCGCCGTACAGCCAGGTGTAGTTCATGGCAACGTTCACGCCCTTAACGGCGCCGCGCCAGCCTCGGCGCCCTGGACGTAGCCGTAACCGTAACGGCAGCAGGGCATCGTTGGTGCCGCCGCCGCCGCCGCAGAAGCCGAGCTTCGTGGCCTTCCATAACGGCAAAGCATAACCGGCGAGGTAGCCGCACTGCTCTTCCTGGAACGCGATGGCAGCAACATTCTCGAGGCCGAGAGACCAGCCGTCGATGAACACGAACTTCACTTCGGGGTAATCCTTGGCAGCCTGCTCAAGCGCGGTGGCCTGCAGGAAGCCGGCGCAGACAACGACTTTCGCGCCGTTCTCGGCAGCGGCCTTCATGGCGTCATAGCGGTCGTCGTCGGTCGCCTGATCGCCGTTGGCGGGCTGATAGTACTTTGTAGCTCAGGCCGTTCTCGTTGGCGTACAGCTTAACGCCATTCCAGGTGCCCTGGTTGAAGGACTTATCCTGAGCTGGCCAACGTCGGTGACGAAGGCAACTTCATATTTGCCGTCGGCGGAGGTCATGGTGTCCTCGATGTCGTCGGCGTTGACGGTCGCGGGCTCTTCCGCGGGGGCCTCGGTGGGCTCAGCAGGGCCTCAGTGGGCTCTTCCACCGGAGCTTCGGTGGCGCGGGCTCTTCGGTCTTGGGCTCTTCGGTCGCAGCCGGGGCGGCGGTGGTGCCGCAGGCAACGAGGGCAAAAAGACCATGACGAGAGCCAGGATCAGGGCAAGGATCTTCTTCATGTAGAATCTTTCCTCCTTAATAATTTGTCCCTTTTCGGGACTTTCGCAAACAATGATTATACCATGTCCGGGCGGTATATGCAAGGTCTGTCCTCCGCCTCACCGTCGGAAATGCGGGTCTTTTTATCTGTTTTTCACCGCCCGTCCGCACGGCGATTCCAAGTGTTTTTCAGCTGCGGACAGCCACTTCCAGCGCCAGCTCCATCATCTCGCGGAAAGAGTTCTGGCGCCTCGGCGGTCGTCTCCTCGCCGGTGATGACATGGTCGGAAACGGTGCAGATGGTGAGCGCCTTCTTGCCCGCGCGCATCGCGTTCAGATAGAGCGCGCGGCGGCTTCCATCTCGATGCCGAGCACACCCATTTTGATCCACGCGGCGTTCGCGGTCTTGTCATCGTCGTAGAACGTGTCCGAAGAGAGCAGATTGCCGACGGTGCAGCGAAGACCGCGCTCCTCGGCAATGTCGGCGGCGGTGCGCAGCAGGCCGTAGTCCGCGATCGGGGCGATCGCGCCGCGGCGAGCCGAACTGTGCGGCGTAAGCGGAGTTGGTGCACGCGCCCTGCGCGAGGACAATGTCGCGCACATGCAGCTTTTCGCTGAGCGCTCCGACGGAGCCGACGCGCAGAATGTTCTCCACGCCGTAGAAGTTGAAGAGCTCATAGCTGTAAATGCCCATGGACGGCATACCCATGCCGCTGGCCATGACGCTCACCGGCACGCCCTTGTAGGTTCCGGTGTAGCCCTGGATGCCGCGGACGTTGTTGACGAGGCGGCAGTCGTTGAGGAAGTTTTCGGCGATGAACTGCGCGCGCAGCGGGTCGCCGGGCATCAGTACGGTTTTGGCGAAATCGCCGGGGGCGGCGCTGTTATGCGGTGTGGACATGCGGATCGTCTCCTTTTTAATCTTTATGTGTAAGTTTTACTGCTTCTCTTTCTGCGTCCGTTCGGCGCGCGCTCGCGCGCGATGCGCCTGCGCCAGCAGGCGTGACACATGGCGATATAGGAATCGTTCCCGCCGAGGAACACCTGCGCGCCCTCGGTGACGACGTGACCCTCGCCGTCGATGCGGGCGTTGACCGTGGCCTTCGAGCCGCACTCGCAGATGGTTTTGATCTCGGTGATGGAGTCGGCCAGCTCAAAAAGGCGGCGCGAGCCGGGGAAAAGGTGCGTGAGAAAGTCGGTGCGCAGCCCGAAGCAGAGCACCGGCAGATTCTCCTCGTCCACGAGCTGCCGCAGCTGCTCGATCTGCTCGGGCGTGAGGAACTGGCACTCGTCCACGATCACCACGTCGTGATGGCCGCGCGCGGCGTAAAGCGCGCGGATATCGTCCTCCGGGCGGACGACGTCGGCGGTCGCCTCCAGCCCGATGCGCGAGCGGAGCAGGGTCTCCCCGTCGCGGCAGTCGACAGAGGGCTTCAGAAGCCACACGTCCATGCCGCGCTCCTCATAATTGAATTTGGTGATGAGCGCCTGAGCGGTCTTGCTCGAGCCCATCGCGCCGTATTTGAAATAGAGCTTCGCCATTTCTGCGGGCATCTCCTCTCGGTTTCTTCAGAAAAGATTTTACCGCAAACCGGGACACAAGTCAACGAGCGCGCATACGCTGGAATACGATTTTGGATAGGAGTGGTGCATTATGCGCTTTGCCATCACCGGCACGGACGCCCGGTTCCTCCCTCTGCGAAAGCTGCTGCTCGCCGACGGGCACGAGATCACCGACCCCGCCTCCGCCGACATGGTCATTTCGCCGCCGTGGGATCCCTCGGCGCGGTACGCCCGCCGGGAGGAGTATCAGATCGCGATCGCCCGGCTCACCGCCGAGGGCGCGATCGCGCTGCTGCGCCCGGAAACAGGGCTTTCCGGCGCGCACATACTGCTGCTTGGCTACGGCCGCATCGCCCGCCTGCTCGCCCGGGAGCTGCACAAGGCCGGCGCTCTCTTGTCACCGCCGCGGCGCGCTCCGGTGGCAGCGCGCATGGGCGGAGGCGGAGGGCATCGAGGCTCTGCCGCTCGACGCGCTCTCCGGCGCGCTCGACCGGTTTGATGTCATCATCGGCACGATCCCCGCGCCGGTGCTCACCGAGCCGCTCGCGCTCGTCCGGAAGGACGCGCTGCTGCTGGAGCTTGCCTCCGCGCCCGGCGGGATCGATGCCGCCGCGGCGCACGAGGGGGTCTTCGCTACATCCGCGCCGCCGGGCCTGCCGGCGAAATACGCGCCGGAGCGAGCCGCGGTCATTCTGCGCGACGCGGTGTACGCCGCCGCCGCGGAGCCTCTTCCCCGTCTCGGTCTCGCCGTCACAGGGTCGCACTGCACGTTTTCCCGCGCGCTGGAGGCGTTCCGGCCTTTTGAAGCTGGGACTATACCGTGCCGATCCTCTCCGGCGCGGCGGCGGGGACGGACACGCGGTTTTTCGCCGCCTCCGCCTTCCGCGCGGGAGCCGAGGCGTTCTGCGGCCGGGAAGCGGTGGACACGATCGTCAAGGCCGAACCGCTCCGGCACCGCGCAGCGGCTCGACGCGCGCTCGTCGCGCCGTGCACGGGCAGCCACGCCGCAAAGCTCGCCCGCGGCGTCACGGATACCGCCGTCACAATGGCGTGCAAGGCGCATCTGCGAAACGGCGCGCCGCTCATTCTCGCCATTTCCACAACGACGGTCTCTCCGGCTCCGCGGAGAGCATCGCGGCGCTTTTGCAGCGCAAGAACGTGTACTTCGTCCCCTTCCGGCAGGACGCGCCGCACCAGAAGCCCTTCTCGCTCCAGAGCGACTTTGATCTTCTCGGCGAAACGATAAAAGCGGCCATGGAAGGCCGCCAGCTCCAGCCGGTGCTGCTGTAAAATGCTGCGCCCCCCTGAAAAACAGGGGGCGCATCTCAGTCTGTCGAAAAAGCCTCGCAGAGTTTGCGCCCGCAGGCGCAAATAGAGTTTTATTTATTTTTCTCCGGCGACATGTGCGTCGGAGAAAATACCTTTCGGCTCGCAAACGTGCGAGTTGTGCGCCGCTGGCGCACAGCGAAGTGAGGCGGCCACCCTTCAAACGAGAGCCCAACGCACTGGGTCTCGTTTGAGAGCTTGTCAAAAATACTTTTTTGACAAGCTCAGCGGCGGCTCACTCGGCGGCCTTGAAATTATAGACCGGGCGGATATGCTCCGCGATCTCGGCGGTGGGGCCGATCTCGGCAACGATCTCATCGAACGGCTTATACGCCATGGGGGATTCGTCGATGGTCTCCGGCGAAACGCAGGATGACCAGACACCTTCCATCTCGGCGGTATATTCGTCCATGGAGAGCTGCGCGGCGGCCTGCGTGCGGCTCATGATGCGTCCGGCTCCATGGGGCGCCGAGCAGTTCCACTCCTCGTTGCCTTTGCCGATGCAGATCAGACTGCCGTCGCGCATATTGATCGGGATCAGGAGCTTTTCTCCGGCCTCGGCGGAAACAGCCCCCTTGCGGAGGATCATCTTTTCCGTATCGATGTAGTTGTGGACGGTCGTGAATTCCTCGACCTTCGTCAGACCCATGCCGCGCAGGATCACGTCGGTGATCGCCTTGCGGTTGAGCGCGGCAAAGCGCTGTGTGATGTGCATATCGTGGATGTAATCCTCAAACAGCTCCCCTTCCACATAGGCGAGATCTTTGGGGATGCGTTTCACGCGCTCGCCGTCCAGCTCTTTGAGCGCCGAGCGGATCTCCCGCTGCCGTCCCGCGGCGCGATACTCGGCGATCAGCGCGTTGACCCGCTCCTGCGCGCCGCGGCGCAGGGCAAGCTGTCCCTGCTCCTGATAGTACGCGCAGACCTGCGTGCCGAGATAGCGGCTGCCGGAGTGGACAACAAGATACAACGCGCCGTTCTCGGCGCGGTCGATCTCGATGAAGTGGTTGCCGCCGCCGAGCGTGCCGATGCTGCGCCGCGCCCAGTCGAGCGAGACGCTGTGCGCGCAGCGAAGCTCGGAAAGGTCGATCTCCGCGTTGAACGGGTGCTCCCCGCCGCGGACGTTCCGGCCGCTGGGGACCTCCCGGCGGATCAGCGCGTCGAGCGCGGCAAAGTCGATCTCCCGCTCGGCCAGGCGCACGGTCTCCATACCGCAGCCGATGTCCACGCCGACCATGCCCGGCACGACCTTGTCGGAAATCGTCATCGTTGTGCCGATGGTGCAGCCCTTTCCGGCGTGGACATCCGGCATAATGCGGATCCTGCATCCGGCGAACTCCTCCTGATCGCAGACCGTTCGGATCTGCTCGGCGGCCTTCTTTTCCAGCGCAGACGTGTAGCACAGGGCCGTATTGTACCGCCCGCGGATCTCGATCATGAAAATCTTTCCTTTCCGATGCGGCGGCTCTGCCGCCTTCCTTTGCTGCAAGAATACCACAGCGGAAGTCCGATAAAAAGGATTTCCTCTGTATCCGCCGGGAACTTCGCCGCCGGTTATGCGGATAACCTTTGACTTATTGCTGCCGCGCCCATACAATAGAATTATAAACTTGTTCACCGGCAGGAGGCGATCTTATGGCCGAGCGCGTGCGCATCTGCGACATTGCGGAAGAATTGGGATTGAGCACAGCGACCGTTTCCAACGTGATCCACGGTAAAACGGGCAAGGTCTCGGCAGAAACGGCAGAGCGCGTTACGGCGCTTCTCGAGGAGCGGGAGTATATCCCCAGCATGGCGGGCATCCGCGTGCCGGAGGACATTTCCGTCGCGGGATTTGACGATACGCCTATATGCGAAATGCTCCGCCCGGCGCTGACCACGGTGCGGCAGGACGGCGCGCTGCGCGCCGGGCTCGCCGTGGAGAAGCTGCGCGAGCTCAAAGAAGGCCGCCCCGTCGAGACGGAGATCATGCTGCCCGTCTCGCTGGTGGTGCGAAACAGCCACCGCGCCGCGCAGAGGATAATTCCTGCACAAACGCGGTGCTTTTATTTTGTATTCGGTTACGCGCTTAACCTTTGCTTCTCCTTCCCGGAATTTACAATAAAGAGGAAAAACGGGAGGTGCGTTATGAAAGGACAAAGCGCTTTTTTAAAGCCGTATGCGCGCTCGCGGTCCCCGCGGCGCTGCAATCAATGCTGCAATCGTCGTTCAGTATGGTTGACCAGATCATGATCGGACAGCTCGGCGTGTCTCTGGCGGTCTTCCCGGCGGCGGCGCTGGATGGACCGGCTGGGCAGCCGCAGAATGAATTAAGTAAAAAACAAAAAAATCCGACCGCCGAATGGCGATCGGATTGTTTTGGCACGCCGTAAGGATTCGAACCCCTGACCTTCTGGTCCGTAGCCAGACACTCTATCCAGCTGAGCTAACGGCGCATATCTGTGACGCTCATTTAAAGATAGCACAGCCGGAAAGAAAAAGCAACCCCTTTTTTTGAAAAATCAAAAATAATTTTTCGTTTCGGCGGTCAAGCGCTGCTTTCGGCTCTCAGCGGCACAGTGCGTCGGAGACGTCGTCGATCACATCGCCCATACCCTTGAGCGCGCGGCTCACCATACGCTTGCCGTCGTTTCGCTTGGCCTTGGGCGCCATCATCATGCAGAGCGCGCCGCCCGCCACCATGCCGATACCGAGACCCGTCATAAATTTTCTGCCGTTCATCATCATGGAACATTTACCTCCCGTACGATTTTGTACGGGTAGTATACCCGTTATTCGCGCACGCTACACACAAAACAATGCCATTCTTCTTCGCAAAAATGCTTTTCGATGGAATAGCCCGCCTTTTTGAGCGCGTGCTCGATCTCGTCCTGCCGTCCCTCGATGATGCCGGAGGTGACGAACGTGCCGCCGGGCGCGAGAAATTCGCGCGAGAGCGGCGCGAGCGGCAGGATAACATCCGCAACGATGTTCGCGAGCACAATGTCAAAATTCGTCCCGAGCGCGGCGCGCATCCCCCTGTCCGCAAGGATGTCCCCGGCACACACACGGAAGCGGTCCGCGCCGATGCCGTTGAGCGCGGCGTTGTCCATCGCCACGTCCGGCGCTTTGGGGTCAATGTCGCAGCCGACGGCCTCACGGCAGCCGAGCACGAGCGCGCCGATGGAGAGAATGCCGCTACCGCAGCCGAGATCGAGCACGCGCTTGTCCGGCGCGGCGAGCGTTTCCATGGCCTCCAGACACATGCGCGTCGTGGCGTGGCTGCCGGTGCCGAAGATGAGGCCCGGGTCGAGCCGCAGCGCCACGCGTCCGTCCGCGGGCTGCTCCTCCCACGCGGGGACGACGACGAGCTTTTTCCCGATGGGCAGGGGCTTATAATACTGCTTCCAGTTGTTTTCCCAGTCCTCATCGGCGATGACGCGCGTCTCGACGCTGTAGCCCGCCGCGCGCACCGCAGCGAGCACTTTCTCGCCCTCGGCATCGCACGAGAGCCAGAACTTCACGCACGACACGCCGGAAAAGCTCTCCTCGAGCGCTTCGTCCACATAGTCCCAGCAGGCGCGGTTGTTTTCCAGAAAATCGTGGAAATCCCGTTCGTTTTCAATGCTCATCCCGCCGACGCCGAGCTCGGCGAGCGCGTTGCAGAGCTCCTCCGGATCGTCCCCGCCGGGAACGGTGCATTCCAGCCATTGCATAGCATTGTCTCCTTTTTACTTTATGGATTACATATCTATCGGAAGTGTAACTTTGATTTTCCCCCATGTCAAGGAAAAATCCGCCCCGCTCCCTTGCAGTTTGGCCGGACATTTGTTAAAATAAAGTGTTATAAAATGTCCTTTCTATTTCTTCTCTTTTTGTAATTAAAAAATGGAGATATAAACCGAATGAAGTATGCAAACTGGAATGTGCCGGAGCGCGGCGCGGAGATCCCCCGCGCGCTGCTTGCCGCCGGCTGTACGCCGCTGCTCGCAGCGATCCTGCATCTGCGGGGTCTTTCCGATCCCGCCGCGGCGCGCTCGTTTCTCCGCGGCGGCGCGGAAACGCTCACGAACCCGCTTTGAGCTGACCGGCATGGTGGATGCCGTGCAGCGTCTCACCCGTGCCGTGGCGACGGGCGAGCACGTTGCCGTATACGGCGATTACGATGTGGACGGCATCACCGCCGCGTGCCTGCTCACCGATTACCTGCGCTTTCGCGGTCTCACCTGCGAGCTCTACATCCCCGACCGCATCCGCGATGGTACGGCTCAACACCGCCGCCATCGATGCGCTGGCGGAAGAGGGCGTCACGCTCATCGTGACGGTGGACTGCGGCGTTACGAATCTGGAAGAAACGGCCTACGCCGCGCAGCGCGGCGTGGACATGATCGTGACCGACCATCACGAATGCCGCGAAGCGCTCCCGGAGGCGGAGGCGGTCGTTGACCCCAAGCAGCCGGACAGCAGCGGCGTCGGCACGGCGCTCGCGGGCGTCGGCGTGGCGTTCAAGCTCGTGTGCGCCATGGACGGCGACGCGGATAAAATGCTCGCGCGCTACGGCGATCTTGTCGCGGTCGGCACGGTGGCGGACGTGATGCCGCTGCTCGGCGAAAACCGCTTCATCACGCGCTGCGGTCTGCAGAAGATCGCCGCGGGCGACTGCCGCCCCGGCTTTCTCGCGCTGGCGGAGGAGGCGGGCGTGCGCGATAAGCCGTTCACCGCCTCGACCGTGGGCTTCTCGCTCGCCCCGCGCATCAACGCCGCCGGCCGGCTCGGCGAGCCGGGCCTCGCGGTGCGTCTGCTGGAAGAGACCGATCTGCGCCGCGCGCGTGTGCTGGCCGCGGAGCTGTGCGCCAAAACCGCGAGCGGCAGGCGCTCGAAATGGAGATCTGGCGCGAGGCCGTCGAGCGGCTGGACGGCGAGCAGCCGGACGCGCCCATCGTCCTCGCCTCGGAAGGCTGGCATCCCGGCGTGATCGGCATCGGGGTCGCCTCGCGCCTGACGGACGCCTACAGCGTCCCCGCGGTGATGATCTGTCTGGACGGCGAGAGCGGCAAGGGCTCCTGCCGCAGCACCGGCTCCTTCAATCTCTTTGAGGCGCTTTCGGCGTGCTCGGATTGTCTGGAGGGCTTCGGCGGTCACGCGATGGCGGCGGGCGTCACGGTGCGCCGCGGCTGCGTGGACGAGCTGCGCTCCCGGCTGCGTGAGTATTACCTCTCCCATCCCGACCGGACGCTCCCGGCGCTGGAGGCGGATCTTCTCGTCGATTCGCCGGAGCTTTTGACGATGGCGTGCGTCGAGTCGCTCGACGAGCTAGAGCCGTGCGGCAACGGAAACCCGCGGCCGCTGCTCTATATGGAAAATGTTTCGCTCGACTCCGTGCAGCCCATCGGCGGCGGGAAGCACCTGCGGCTGAAGCTCGCCAAATTCGGGCAGACCTATGACGGCGTGTTCTTTTCCCAGACCGTGCCCGCGCTCGGCGCGCGTGCCGGCAGCAAAGCTGCGACATCGTTTTCGCGCCGCAGATCAACGAATTTCACGGCCGGCGCAGCGTGCAGCTGATCACCGATCTGCGCCGAAGCAAAGAAGGATAAAAAAAGGATCTATCATGGCAGAAGAAATTATTGAACAGGGCTATCGGGAGCTTGCCGATACCATTTTGAACATAACCCCGGCGTCGATCTCGGCCGGTGCGCGCGGCGTTTTGAGCTGGCCGACCGCGCCCACAGCGGGCAGAAGCGCAAGGCCGGCACGCCGTATGTGACGCACTGCGTCGCCGCCGCGCAGATCTGCGCGGAGATGGGGCTGGACGGACAGCATCGTCGCGGCGCGCTGCACGACTGCATTGAGGACACCGCCATCACCCACGAGGACATCGCCCGGCAGTTCGGCGGCGAGGTAGCCGATATCGTGGAGGGCGTCACAAAGCTCACCCGCGTGCAGTTCACGAGCCGCGAGGACGAGCAGATGGAAAACCTCCGCAAAATGCTCATGGCGATGGCGAAGGACATCCGCGTCATCCTCATCAAGATCGCCGACAGGCTGCACAATATGCGCACGATGGAATACATGGTCGCGCAGAAGCAGCTCGAAAAGTCGCTCGAAACGATGGAGATCTATGCGCCCATCGCCCACCGGCTCGGCCTGCAGAAGGTGAAGTGGGAGCTCGAGGACCTCTCGCTCAAATATCTCGACCCGGACGGCTACCGTGAGATCATCACCTACCTCGACAGCAAGGCGGACGTGCTCAACGAGTTCATGTCCGATGTCAAAAAGAAGATCACCGACCGGCTCACGGAGTACAGCATCCGCGCAACGGTGCAGAGCCGCATCAAGCATACCTACAGCATTTACCGCAAGATGTATACGCAGAAGCGCGGTCTGGACGAGATCTTCGATCTCTGCGCGTTCCGCGTCATCGTGGACGATATTCCCGACTGCTACAATGTTCTCGGCCACATCCACGACATGTTCCGCCCCGTGCCGGGCCGCTTCAAGGACTACATTGCCACGCCCAAGCCCAACGGCTACCAGAGCGATGCATACGACCGTGAGGGCATCATGTTCCGAGGTGCAGATCCGCACCTGGAGATGCTACCGCATCAGCGAATACGGCATCGCCGCGCACTGGAAGTACAAATCCGGCGGCGCAGGCGTCCGCGCCGGAGATGAGGAGAAGTTCGCCTGGATCCGCCGCCTGCTCGAACGCAGCAGGACACCGACGCGCAGGACTTCGTTCACAATCTCAAAATGGATATGTTCAACGACGAGGTGTTCGTATTCACGCCGCAGGGCGACGTGGTGAACCTCCCCGCCGGCGCATGTCCGATCGACTTTGCCTACGGCATCCATTCCGCCGTCGGCAACCGGATGATCGGCGCAAAGGTCAACGGGCGCATCGTGCCGTTTGACTATACGCTGCAAAACGGCGATATCGTTGATATCATCACGTCCAAATCCGCGCCGGGGCCGAGCCGCGACTGGATGACGCTCTGCAAGTCCAACGCCGCCCGCTCCAAGATCCGCCAGTGGCTCAAAAAGGAGCGCCGCGAGGAGAATGTCGTCCGCGGCAAGGAGATGTTTGAAAGCGAGCTGCGCCGCGCGGGACTTACGACGGCGTATCTCGAGGACGACGAGCTTTTGCAGACATGCATCAAAAAGCTCTCCGTCACAAGCCTCGACGATATGTACGCCGCCATCGGCTACGGCGGCATCACCTGCACACGCGCGGTCAACCGCTTCAAAGGACGAGATCGCCCGCGCCGCCCGCGCGCAGGCACAAAAAGCCAGAAAAGCGAGCTTGAACGGATCAACGAAGCCGTCGAGCGCCGCGCGCGCAGAGACCAAGGCGGTGCAGGGCGTTCTCGTTGAGGGCATGGACAACTGCCTCATCAAATTCTCCCGCTGCTGCACGCCGGTGCCCGGCGATCCGATCGTCGGGTTCATCACGCGCGGGCAGGCGCGCCGACTGCCAGCCATGCCTTCTATGCGATGGATCAGTGTCAGGGCGGACATCGATGACAGGCTACATGTGCTGCATTTCCAGGCTGGAAGGTTCGGAAGAAGAGGCGTTGGGCACTATTCCGGCGGACTGATTTCGAGAACGCAGGAATTTCGGATACGGAGGCGGGGAACATGCGGAAAAGCGGTCGCCTCGTATGCCGGAAGGCATCACGGTGCGCAGTTACCCGCGTTCATGCCGGAGTCTCGACATGACATCAAGAACGGCATTTCAGAATACAAGGAAAACTCAAAAGAGATATAATCCCGAACATCGTGATTATGAATTCGATAGGGGCTTGCTGACGGATACCAACCGCCGTTCATGAGGGAGCCGACCGCCAGGCGGGCGAGCGTATCATGACAGCAGCGGCCTGAAGGACCTGGCGGCAGACGAAAGGCGAATCTGGTGACTTACGGTCCATCGAAGACCAGGAAGTTGGATGACCAGGCTGGAACAATGCTGACCAAGTACAACATTCCAGGCCAAAGATCTAGCCCGCCCATTGCACCACCTTGTTTCGCTCAGCTTGATCATCAGCTGAAAGAAGGAGAACGGTGGCCAAAGCCAGGTTCTTCAAGAAGGGGAACTCAAAGGTTACCACCGACTTCGACCGGGTGACTGAGCCGGGGGCACTGAATCTGAACAAGGGAACCAAAAGCGCCAATCAGATGCAATGTCGGTAACACAACTGGAATATTGAAAGGAAATATATAACATGCAAATAATTCAGACAGATACAATTTAATGCCCTTTGTATTCCACTATAAATCGTTCCCGTATTGGCCCATCAACAGGTTTTTCGTTTCAATTCCTCTGCCGCCCTCCCGGACTTGGTTTCGCTCTCCCAGGTCGCAGCACGTTCGAGATTATCCTTGACATTTGAGAAGAGGTTTTAGAATGACCTCTACCAGGAAATACAAATCGATGTTGTAGTAATTGGAAACGATACTTTTCATTCAGTATGTTTATTGTGCTGCACAAAAGAAATACGCTATGTGAGAGTGATCATTTAGAGCAGTCTCTACACCCTGATAATCAATAAGCCAATGACTGATTATCAATCTCCTTATGTACATATGTGTTTATCGATTAGACATAAAGCAGTCATAGTCAGCCAGGAAGACAATTTCGCTCTTTTTCGCTTTGAGGTGGAAAAGACCTTCCATGATTCTGCCGAATCTATTTTTATTGGAAGCTAATCCGGATTCTCCAAACATTTTCAAACTAAACTTCTGTGGCGGTACGAGCTATACTGGCAACTTATGTAAGCTATCGGTACAGGAATATCAATATCTGGTTTTCAGGAAGGAGACAACCCGCGAGACAGGTGCTCAAACAGGACAGGAGGCAGTGAGAACCTTATCGTTCCGCGCTGCCCGTTCTGCGGAAAGTCGGGCGGTAAGTTCGGTATACCAGCGGCAAGGCGACTGCACCGCCGGCGCTTTCGCGGCGGCGCTGCTTCTCCTGCGGGGCATCACCCGGCCACATTGGAGGCAGCTCACTGGCGGCTATCGGTCGCATGGGCCTGATGTTTTGCACACGAGCGACATTTGAGCCGCACCGCAGACACCTGCACGAGGCAGGAAGAAATGAACGGCTGAAACTGCAGTGCCGGTCGAGATTGCCGGACTTTACAAAGCGCTTTCCGGCATCCCGTATTGTTGCAGCGAGCGCGGCTTCTGTTTCGACGATTACGAGTATCTTTGGTCGGGATAACCGGCGAGGCTCAATCCGCTGCTTACGCCGGACTGTACGAAATCTTTCCGGTCATCGATGACTGTACGGTTGTCGGCGGCTATGTCTCCCGCCATGTACCTGGCCGAAAGAGGATATAGACGCCCACGCCGCAGAGAGCCAGACATGGCGGCGGCGGTACAAAGATCTGCCGATTACCGGAACTCCACGGGATGACTTTTTCCAGACTCCTTTATAACTACGATGCCGTCCGTATGGATGAAACCGATACGGTCATCCTCGCCGGAAAGGTATTTTCGATCTCATCGCCGACAGACCCGCAGACTCGGAACTCTATGACAATTCCATATGCATGCGTGGCACTTTCGGAAAATATCCGATGTACCAGATCTACAAGGCGCAATCGAAAGGCGTCAGAACCGTAGTCATCGGTTACGATGGTGATGCCGTCCATCGGTGAAGCGGACGACTGAACGGCTGAAACCCTATTTCGAGGTTTTCCATCGCGGACGTACTACATTCACCGCCAAAGACTGGGACGAACTCACGGAAGCAGAAATCAGGATTTTCTAGCCTTGCCGCCTGTCCGTCATGAATACAAACTCAAAAAGTACAGGAAAGATGATGCAAGGGAACTTTTCTCATGGCTCGATGCACAACGGATAACCTATATCGGTCGATACGGAAGTGTGGTGGATATTCCCGGCTTCGGGCGGCTTTTCACAACCGACCTGTCAGGAGTGGAATCCATCTTCCGCGGCGACAGGGGACAAATTCGTGTTCAACCTGATGGAAGAATCCGGATGTGCTGATGGAAAGAAGGAATCTTTCCGCATGGCAGCGCTTCCGTTTCAGCAGAACTGGTACTACTGACCTGCGGGAGGAATTTCCGTTTCAACCTGCTGAAATATCGGCCGGCGAAGCCGCCGGTACATGATGTACCGCTCGTGAACCTCGTGCATCCCATACCTCGGCTCACGAGGCTGCTGAGCACTGTTTCACTGCTCGCCGGGCGATGTACTGCCGCAAAGGCGAGTAAGCTCCTTGGAGCATACGGCTGTCGGCATCTGCGGGCGACCACAATGGCCAGCACGCCACGCTGAACACCTTCGAGAAGTGCGCCAATACCGGGCTGGCTACGCATATTCGGCTACTCGCGTTTGCAATGATGCACGAAAGAAAGAACGTGTCGGGCTGAGAATTTATGCCTTGCAGATAACGAGGGCTGCGCGGCATCTGCACGCATCCCAACGGGCCGTCGCGTGGTCGATTCCGAGAGGAGCAGCACCCTCCGCTATGAACGAGCGCTGCCCGATGTATGCCGCAGAACATTGTGGCCAATTGGTTTCGCCATCCGTTCCGTCTACTGGATGAGCGGACACTAAACAGGTGAAAGCGTATCCGGGGAAGGTGCCAGAAAGCGGTCTATTACCAGGTCGACACGCCCAGCAGCGAATACAGGCGGACCGCATCGACAACTAAACCCTGGCGGCAACTGTTCATGAAATGCCGACACGGATTGTTACAGTAGAACCAGTCTGATTCCAGACTCAACATGAACAAAAGACAATGCAGGGTACAGAATCGTGGTGGCAAGATTACCACAGGGAGCCGCCCGAACAAACGATGACCAGTATTTCAAGGAACAGAGGATGAATTGTATGACACGCTCCATCCTGTTCGCCAATGGGACAGTTCCCTGTTTGAAGCACATGTGCCGTCCACGTAAATTCGGACATTGCGGACGCCTCATTCGAGAGCCGGGCAATGTTCATGCCGAATACCGTATGCGACCGGAAGAGCGAAACGATGAGGCGACCGCAGCGCGATGTTCTCCGACTGCTTGACGACTGAGCTGGACGAAGGTGCCGGGCAGAGGAACGCTATCGGGAACAGGCTGGACGAAATCATTGAATCGACCGACAATGTGGACTATTTCTGGTGCAGTGGGATATGGTGCGGGAGGCGCACCGGAGAGAGCATCGCAACTGGTATAGGTCGCAGTTCCGCCGGGGGCTCGCTGGTTCGCTTGCGCCAACCTCCATCGACCCGCTCGAAATACGACCTTATCGCGCTTCCTCGTGCCGGAACGCTGCGGGCTCAGCTGGAAAGACAGGCGGTGCTTGCGGACATCACACTCGGCAAAGGGCGAACGCTATGTGGAATGGAATCTGAAGGCAAGACTTTTACCGTCATTACGGACTGCCTATGCGAGGTAATCCGTAACGGAAGAAAAGAGCAGACGATATACTGAATGATGATGTGGCGACAAAAATCGCTTTTTGACCGCCGAAATTGCTTAATGGAACAAGGAACTCGAAACATAATCCGACCTACGAACACCGTCCCTACAATTTGCGACTACAGGGCGATACACTCGATGCGCTGCCCCTGCTGAAAAACTGCTTAGGCATGGTAATGAAGACCCTCCATGCATTTTGTTTCGGTGTCGATGGACACGCCGTGATAGACATCCAGGATGTGGAATGCTGTACAGGGCATATCAGACCGCTGTTCTGCCAGCATCCCTTTACGAGCCTGCTGGGCAATCTCCGCAGGCTGCGATGCCTGGGTATGGGAGAAGACGCAGGCGACAGGCTTCCTAAACGCCAGGCGTATGCCGATGAAGGCGCACGAGGACATTCTGAGGTTACGACAGGTTGCCAGTATCATCGATCAAGACGGACAGGCACCAAGCCAGGTCGTGATAGCCGAACATCAGCGATACGATATGGCGAGATACCGGAAGCTTTGATAATTTCCGGATTGTATCCACGGAACGCTATCCGCGCAGTGTGCTGCATTCAAGACAACGGACAGCCATTTCTGCCTGTCGCCCTGCTGATACCACCGACGAGAACATCGTCTCATTTGCGATGAGCGGCGGCAGTGGCCTGGAACCACGGACGCCGGTTCATCGGCGTGGAATGAACAGGAATTTTTCGAACAGCACACTAAACCATTTCAACCCCATGGCTGACTCAGGAAATCTGGGTGAATATCAAAAATGCGGATCAGCAACTCAGGCGTGTCAGGTCTGGACAACCGGAGTTTCGCACGACGGTATCCACCTGAACAACCGAAACGTATCATGTGTCATTGGTGGACGACTTCGCTCTATGACTGTGTCCGACTCTACAAGAGGCGGTGTCGGAAAAAGTTCTCCTTACCGTCTGAGTAACACAACACTTCCTGCCCGACTGGAATCGTCGGGACTGGAGGTGAACCATATCGACAGGAACCGCATTAACAACCAAATGCGGAATAACCTGAAGTACGCACCAGCGGAGTATGGAACATGCCACTCTTGCGGGTAGCTCAAACGGATTACGGCGAGAAAGGCGGCTGAACGCGCTTAAGCGATAACAGGCAGGCGGAAGAAGATATACAGGTGGTATTCCTCCGGCCGAGCTTCCAGAGCAGCCTATTGGCAAAATGTTGCAGTGTCAGCCGCCAGACGACAGCACGCGATATTGACCTGAAATATATCGAATGGCTAACACATATGAAATCGCAGGAAAGACGGACCGCGGCGGTCATGGATGATGCCCCATGAACAAGGACGACTGAAAGGCAGCCACGCTTCACGCTGCCAGACATAGATGTCGACTATGCCTCCGACCGGCGGCAGGAATCAGGATGATACCTGGAAGAACGGTAACGCGGACGGCCGCAGCGTGTGCTTTCGCCGGCGCTTTACGATGGCTTAAGCCGCCTTGAGACGTGGCGTACACCGCGTGCCTCGCTCCATCGTGAACCTGTTACCGATGACGGCACCGGCAATACGTAA
>VOFK01001207.1_pt1 | contig 21409 bp, 23 predicted proteins | sample 5384121 | NCBI WGS metagenome assembly VOFK01 (sample SAMN12384730, study PRJNA508395) | human gut metagenome | isolation source: healthy gut J | host: Homo sapiens | reverse complement strand
CAAAGTTCCATGCAGCCGCGGGCCAAGGGAGACGAGCGGGTGCCGAACTGCTGTGGCTGGCTGCGGCCGACAGCGATCCGCGGCGCGACGTGACGGTGGTCGGGGAGGTCGTGGTGGTCGATGCGCGCAGCAAGCGCCCCGGCGTGGAGGGGTATCCCGCGCGGTTCCCGAACGTGGCCGTCGCCTCGTCTGCGACGGTGGAGCGGGTGGATGCACGCTGGGCGGAGTACGGTCTGGGCGAGACGATGGCGTCGCCGTCGGAGCGTTACCGCCGGTTGCTGTTGTCGGATAAAGCCGCCTGGTGATGTGGTCGCGTGAAGATCGCCGGACGCTCGTGCTGCTGCTGCCGCTGCTGGTGCTGGCCGTGGCGGCGTTCCTGCTGCTCGAACCGAAGACGCCGCGGAGCGGGGCGCCGCCGGACGCTGCGAAGGAGGCGCCGCCGGAGCTGTTCGAGTTCGATCCCAATACGGTCGATTACCGTGCGTTGCGGCGGTTGGGCTTCACCAAGCAGGATGCGGCGGGCGTGCTGCGCTATCGGGCCGCGGGAAAGATCTTCCGCATACCGGAGGATTTCGCCGCCTGCTATCAGGTGAGCGATTCGATGTACGACCGTCTGGAACCCTATATCCGCATCGGGACGGAGTATCGTTTCCGGCCCCGCCGCGACAGTGCGCAACGTTTGCGCAAGCTCTTCGTGCGCCGCCAGCGGGTCGTCGTGCCGCTCGTGCCCTTCCGCATCGACACGATGACGGCGAAATTCCTGCGCGCGATCGGTTTCACGAAGCGGCAGGCCGAGGCGATCGCCGACTACAACACCCTCATCGGCGGTTTCCGCGACGAGGAGGAGTTGTGCGACTATCCGATTATCGGCGATTCGGCGGGCCGGCGTCTGGCCGAGTACGCCCTCTTCCCCGAACGGCGGCGTCCGCTGCACGATCCGGTGGAGCTGAATACGGCCGACTCGGCGGCGCTGCGTTCGGTCAGCGGTATCGGTGCGAAGACCGTCGGGGCGATTCTCGACTACCGGCGGCGGCTGGGCGGTTTTCTGCCGTGCGGAGCAACTGGCCGAAGTGCGGGGCGTCACCGAGAGCAATTACGAGCGGATACTGAAACAAATTTCGATCGATAGTTGCAGAATTTCAAAAATAGATATTAACTTTGCAACTCCGAAAGCGCTGGCGGAGCATCCCTACATCGCCCCGCGGACGCTTCGGAAGATTTTGAAACGAAGACAATTGAAAGGAGGTTGGAGTACCCTGGAAGAGATGATCGAAGACGGCATACTGACACGCGAGGAGGCAGACAGACTGCATCCTTATCTTCGCTTCGGGGTACGGACGACGCAGAACGACGAGTGACACACACCTTTCGAAGGCCGGCGGAAGCCGAATGAATTCCGCGACTTGCAAAATCGATTCGTAAAACATTAAAAATTCGCAAATAGTTATGATTATCATGCCGGTAAAGGAGGGCGAAAACATCGAGAAGGCCCTCAAAAAGTTCAAACGCAAATACGAGCGCACGGGCGTTCTGAAAGAGTTGCGCCGCCGCCAGTATTTCACCAAGCCGTCGATCGCCAAGCGCGAGGCGATGCAGCATGCGATCTACGTGGCGCACATGAACCGCGACGACGAATAGCGGCCCGACACGGCCGTTTCGAGGCAGCGCAGGCGATTTCCATCGGAAATCGCCTGCTTTTTTGCGTTTTCACCCCACTGTTCCGGCCGCCCATCGTCGGCCGGAACGCTGCGAGATTCGGCCTGCCGTTCCGTGCGGCGGCTTTCCGGCCGGCGTCGCGAAATAGGGATGCGAAACACGACGGGGTATTTTTGCGGATAGGAATGAACGTCGCGGCGCGGAGGCGCATGTTTCCGTTTTCGCTTGCCCGCAAACCTTTTTTTTGACGGAATGGGAGAATTATTCGATAATTTAGTATATTTACGTCGTGCAGATTGTGCAAACGATCCAATCAGGTTAGTTCATTTATTAATTTATTCGCATGAAAAAAATGTTTGCTTTGGCGGCGGTGCTGTGTCTGGCACTCGCCGGTTGCGAGTATGACGATGCGGAGGTGAAGGATCGGCTCGACGATTTGGAAGGTCGGGTCGACGCACTCGAAAAGACCGTAAACTCGCTCAACATCAACGTCGGGAACTTGCAGTCGCTCATCGACGGCAAGCTCTTCATCACGGCGGTGACCGAAAATCCCGAAGGGGGGGGTACACGCTTTCGCTCGTGACGTCTGACGGCGAAGCGTCGCAGATCGTCATCAAGGACGGCGAAGCGGGCGCGGCTCCCGCTATCGGCGTGAAACTCGATTCCGACGGGAAGTACTACTGGACGCTCGACGGCGAGTTCATCACCGAGGGCGGGAAGAAGATGCCCGTCACGGGCGACGACGGCGTAACGCCCGTTTTCAAGATCGAGAACGACACGTGGTACGTCTCCTATGACAAGGAGGCGACGTGGAAGGAGTGCGGCCCTGCAACGGGTGCCGCCGGCGACTCTTTCTTCTCGGATGTCTCCACGAGCGAGGACGGCCGTTGGGTCTATCTGACGCTGGCCGACGGCGAGACGGTGCTGACGCTGGAGATGTACAAAGAGTTCGGCATCGCCTTCGAATCGCTGCCCGAACTGATTATGGCCGGAGCGACGGCGGAAATCCCCTTCGTGCTGACGGGTGCCGACGACAAGAGCGTCGTCGAGGCGATCGCCAAGGGCGACTGGGAGGCCGAAGCGGTGATGGACGGCACGGAGGGCGGCAAGATCGTCGTGACGGCTCCGGCCGAGAGTTCGACGGGCCGCGTGATCGTGCTGCTGAGCGACGGCGAGTCGAAGACGATCATGAAGACGCTGACCTTCGTGTCGGGCGTGATGAACGTCACGACGCAGTCGCAGGAGGCTGCGGCGGTCGGCGGAACGGTCAGCTTCGAGCTGGAAACCGATCTGGACTACGAGGTGGTGATTCCCGACGATGCCAAGGAGTGGCTCTCCCGCGTAGAGACCCGCGCCTTGCGTCAGGAGACGCTGACCTTCTCGGCGAAGGCCAACGAGACGATGGAGGAGCGGCAGGCGAAGATCGAACTCATCAGTTCGGGTGTCGTCGTCGAGACGCTGCTGGTCTACCAGAAGGCGAATCTCGATCCGACGGCGTTCGTCGTCAAGGTCAATGTGACGGAGAGCGGCATGAAGAACACGCTTATTCTTCCGCTGACGGGTACGGTGGATGCCACGGTGGACTGGGGCGACGGCAAGACCGAGACCGTGACGGCCGTGAATCCCCAGCACGTCTATGAGCAGGAGGGCGAATACTACGTGACGGTGACCGGTTCGGTGACGGCGCTCGGCAATCGATTGACCAAAACCAGTCAGAGCGCGATCGTGCGTGTCATCCAGTGGGGCCAGCTGGGGCTGGAATCGCTCGAAGAGGCGTTCTACAACAACAAGGGGCTTACGCAGGTGGCACTGCCCGATGCGGGCGCTTTCGCCAAGGTGACCACCGTGGAGAATATGTTCTATAACTGTACGCTGCTTACGGCGGTTCCCGTCGGTTTGATCGACCAGTGTACGGAGTTGACCTCCGCCGCTTCGCTCTTTTCGGGCTGCTCGTCGTTGACGTCCATTCCGGAGGGCTTCTTCGATAAATGTCCGAAGATCGCTTCGCTGGCTTCGGCGTTCAAGGGCTGTAAGAAGGTGACGGAAATTCCCGCCGGCCTGTTCGACAATCTGACGGAGGTGACCGATGTTTCGGGCCTTTTCACCAACTGCACGGCGCTTGTTTCGGTTCCCGACGGCCTGCTCGACAAGCTGACGAAGGTAACGACCGTTTCGAGTTTCTTCAACGGTTGCTCCTCGCTGCGTACGGTTCCGAACGATTTCTTCAAGTCTCAGACCGAGGTGACCGCCAGCGGAATGATCTTCAAAGGTTGCTCTTCGTTGGAGTCAGTTCCCTCCGGGCTGCTCGATCCCTTCACGAAGACGACTACGATAGGGGTCTCTTTTCAGCGGTTGCAAGTCGCTGGGTAACCTTCCCGAAGGATTGTTCGACAAGGTCGGGAGCAACGTAGATCCGTCAGCCAAGGCCGTGGATGCCTCCTATCTCTTCGAAAACTGTGTGAAAATGACCGATTTCCGCCTCTGTCCAAACTTCCGAACGTCTCGAATGTGGCTTCGCTTTGGAGAGGTTGTACGGCCATGACGACGGTTCCTGCGGATTATTTCCCTTCGAGTTGTACGAATTCCATTTCGGTCGGAAACATGTTCAACGGCTGTACATCGCTCAAAAGCCTTCCTGCCGGCCTGCTGAAAAACATGACTGACATAACGACCGCTCTGTCGATGTTCACGAACTGCTCGTTGCTCGAAACGCTTCCCGAAGGGTTCTTCGATGCGATGGTCGGATGTACGAATATCAAGGAGATGTTCAAGGGTTGTACGTCGCTCGAATCGCTGCCCGCGGGGTTGTTCGACAAGATGACGTCGATCACCGCTACGGCTTCGGCCTTCTACGGCTGTACCGGCTTCACGGGCGAATCGCCCTACCTGACTGCCGAGGTCGAAGGCGCGCCGGTGAAGGTGCACCTCTACGACCGTCCCGATTATCCCGATCTCTTCGTAAAGGTGCCGACCAAGGAGTCCGACTACAAGGACACCTTCAAGAACTGTACGAAGATGGCCGACTATGCGATGATTCCCACCGCGTGGGGCGGCGTCAGCGACGGCACGAAGGCGAAGCCGACCATCGCGCTCTCTTATGCGCTTCCCGAGAACATGGAGTACCACGGTATTAATTTCACCGTCAAGGGTACGGAGTTCAAATCGGGTAAGTACATCGTCGGTACGACGGAACTCGTACAGAGCGTGCTCGACGAGTTCGACGGCGACATGGAGAAGGCGACCAACAAATACGGCATCGGGTTTACGGCGACGCAGCTCGAAACACTGATGTCGGATGCGGGGTTGCAACTTCCGTTCAATGATCTCGAACCGGAGACCGAATACATGCTGCTCGTGCGCGGCCAGAATGTCCACGGTCTGACGTTCGAAACGCTGACCGCCACCACCGCGGTTCGTCCGCAGGGCAGCGCCGACTACGAGCGTTATATCGGCACCTGGACCGTCACGACGACTTCATCGGAAGTTACCGGACAGCCGCAGACCTACACGATCCGCATCGAACCTTACCGCAACGACAAGAGCTACAAGGTCTATGACTGGGGGGTTACTACATTGGGCAGCAAGGAGGAAGATTTTCCCTTCATTCTGTCCTACAATGAGGCGGATGGCAGTGTCGGAATCAATTCCTACGAAGATTTGGGAATGTACGGATTCACCTACTATATCTATCTTCGTTACCGTTTCCTCAATGAGCAGTCGCAGCCGTCGATTTGGGTGTCGGAAGATACGCTTGTCTCAGGGGCTTATGACGCTGCTTCGAACGAAATCACGATCACTTGCGGCACGTTCAACGACAACAGCGGTATCACGCAGAAAATTACCGGCCTGGACTACGTCCTCTATACGGGAGGAAAGTATTACGAGGCGCAAAATCTGATCCGTCCGGGTTATCTGATCGGCGAAGGCGACAATGCGAAGGTCGACTACGGCGTAGGCCCCTACAAGTTGACCAAGGCCCCTGCCGCGGCGGCAGTCCCGGCGAAGCGGCCGGCGAAGAAGTTCGAGTCGCTGCGTCCCGCCTCCGAGACGAAACAGGCAGCCGCCGTGCCCCTCGGCGTCGGCCGTCTGTCGATGATGTCGGTCCATTGAGGGTTTTCCTGTAAGTTGACGACTCCGTCCCGAACGATTTCGGGACGGAGTTTTTTCGTTCGTCGCTTCCGGCTGTCTAATTTTTTGCATCGGAATAGCTGTCTCTGAAAAAAATATAACGGTTTTACGTTTATTTCAGATTCTTTTCAAAATTGGGTTCTATCTTTAACTCGATAATTGCAGGGTTCAAGCCCGATGTGAAATTAAAAAAACTAACTAATATGAAGATGAAAAAGTATCTGTTTTTACTGGTAGCTGTGGCCTCGTTGGGGCTGACGACGGGTTGCGATGACGATGACGACCGGACGGTTCCGGTTCCGGATGCCGTGGCGGACACCTTCGGCGGAATGTATCCCAACGCTTCGGACGTCGAGTGGACGGGGCGCAACGGGTATCTGATCGCGGATTTCAGGGACGGAAATACGGACATGCAGGCCTGGTTCACAGCCGGCGGAGACTGGCGGATGACCGAGACCGATCTTTTGTACGACCAGTTGCCCGAAGCTGTGCGGAAGGCTTTCTCGGCGAGCGAGTATGCCGACTGGCGGGTAGAGGATGCGGAGCGACTCGCGCGTGCGGGATTCGAACCGGTCTACGTGCTCGAAGTGGAGAAGGGGCAGACCGAATATGAGCTCTTCTATGCCGAAGACGGCGTGCTGATCCGTGCCGTCGTCGATGCCGATGACAACGACGATCGGGATGATTTGCTGCCTTCCGAACTTCCGGCTGCCGCGCTCGAATTTATCGCCGGCCATTTCACCGATCCCCGCATTATCGAGGTCGAGCGGGAGCGGGATGTGCTCGAAGTCGAAATCATAGAAGGTCGTAAACATCGCGAGGTATGTTTCGACGGCAAAGGAAACTGGTTGTCGACGCGAACCGAACTGCAACGGCAGGAGGTGCCGGCCGAGGTGCTTCGCTGCGCTGGATAACTCGCAGTATGCCGGTTGGCGGGTGGATGATATCGATCATTTCGAGACCCCTCGCGGATGAGTGGTATCGCTTCGAACTGGAAGAGCCGCAGAGCGATCGGGAAGTCGAGTTGCGTATTCGTCCCGATGGCGGAATTTTCTGATCCCGTCCTTTCCGGCGGCTTCGGGGATTCGAGCGGCCGTACAATCGAAAGAGGGTGTCAGCAATGTTGCTGACACCCTCTTTCGATGTGTCGGGGACGGGTCAGCGGCGGGTCTGCGTGGCGATCCGCTCGTCGAAATAGCGCTTCACGTCGTTCCAGCGGTAGTAGGGCGCCAGATCGCTTTCGAGGCGGATGCGCGACTCGCGTTCGTTGAAGAGGAACTTCACGAGCACGTCGCCGCCGTCGGGCCGGCGGAAGAAAACCAGCTGGATATTGGTGGCCATGGGCGTCACGCGCCAGCAGCTCCATGCCTGGTCGACCTTGCGGTAGTCGCTCTCGCGCGTGTCGCACCCTTCGATGCCCATGAGACCCACCAGCGGAATGACGTTCACGTCGTGGCCGTAGCGCAGCGATGCCGAGAGCGCGCCCGTTGCGATCGCCTCGTCGGCTTCGGCGACGAAATTGCGCAGCAGGGGCACGGCGTCGCTCAGTGCGCGGTGGCCGAATTCGGCCGAGGGGCCCTCTTCGAGGTACATCTGGTAGTTGCGCACGGCGTAGAAGGCGTAGAGCTCGTCGGGCGTGAAGAGGTCGTAGAACGAGCAGTCGAGGTAGTCGACATCCTGCATCACCGAGGCGACGCAGTAGAGGTCGTTCATGAAGCGGAGCTGCTCCTTGCGGTTGCCGACGAGCGAGGGGTCGGTCACGAGCGCGCGGACGAAACGCGAGGGGTCGATTTCGCGCTCGCGCAGTTCGGCGATGCGCTGTTTGATCTCCTTCTTGATCTTGTTCGCCTCGGTCATGCGGAACATGTAGTCGAGGTAGCGTTTGCTCGCTTCGCGCGTAATGTCGATCGCGGGATTCAGCTCTTTGAGCCGTTCGTTTGCGGCGGCCATGCTGAGCATGCAGCGCGGCACGAGCGTCGAACGGGCACGGATGCGGCACAGGCGGCCGTCCGCCGTCGAAAAGATTTCGGGGAAGGAGCAGTACATCCGTTCGGCGATGCCGCGGTGTTCGCGCACGCCGCGCGGCGAGAGGTCGCCGTAGCGGTGGCGGGCGTCGTCGGCGACGACCTCGATGCGGCGCAGGGCATCTTCGCCCAGCGGCGTGAGTTTACCTGCTTCGGCCGCCTTGCGGAGCTTTGCGCGCGGATTTTCGTAGACGCTCTCCGAGGCGTGCCAACGCGAACCGTGGCGGCCGTAGTGGCTGATGTAGAAGGGTTCGTAGCCTTCGGGCGCGGGCGTCGCCGCTGCGCGGGGGTGGTTCTCGTAGCAGTAGTAGAGCGCCGCCGTGCGGTTGAGGTCTTCGAGGGTCTGTTCTTTGGTGCTCTGCGCCGCAGCGCCGCCCGAAAGCAGCAGAACGGACAGGAGCAGCAGGATCGTTTGTCGTTTCATAAAGGTTCGTTTTTAACGGTCGTTTTCTCGCCTCGGCATAACCCGAACAAAGTTCGGTTCTGTGCTCGGCTTGACGAAAAGGTTGAATTTCATTCTTCGTTTTCTCGCCTCGGCATAGTCCGAACTGCGTTCGGCTCTGCGCTCGGCTTGACGAAAACGTTCGTTATCGGGTTTTATTCGGTTATTTTCAGAATGACCGCCGAGACGGGTTTCATCTTCAAGGTGGACAGCCCGTTTTTCGAGGTGTATTTCGCGCCGTCGCCCGTGCCGTAGACCGCTTCGGCCGCGGCGCCTTCCGAGGCGAAACGCGCCGTCGCACTCCGCTTCGACGGGTTGAGGGCGACGAGGTATTTCTGCCCCGTCCAGCTCGCGGGCGTAGACCATGGGGTAGGGTTGCTCGACGTCGCTCACGAAGCGCCATGCGCCCTGCGTGCCGAGCGCCGGTGTCTGGCGGCGCAGGGCGATGAGCCCCTGACGTAGTTGAGAATCGACTGCGGGTCGCGCTCCTCGGCCGCGACGGTGGGTCGTGCGGGCGAAGGATCGATCGGCAGGTAGAGCCGTGAGGCGTCGGCGGTCGAGAAGCCGGCGTTGGGCGAGTCGTCCCACTGCATCGGCGTGCGGCAGCTGCTGCGGTTGCGGCTCGTGTAGCTGCCCTCCTTGACGGGGGCGTCTTCCAGATTGCGCATCCCGATCTCCTCGCCGTAGTAGAGGATCGGTACGGCGGGCAGCGTCAGGAAGAGCGTGAGCGCCGTCTTCAACTGTTCGGGCGTATTGCGGTCGAAGCGGTTCAGCCGCCAGATGTCGTGGCTGCACGTGGGCATGGCGGCGTAACCCAGCTCGCGCGTGGCTTCGTATTCGATACGGTAGTTTTCGGCGAATGCCTTCACCTGCCCGCGTCCTTCGTAGTCGAAGAAGCAGGGGGGTCTCTTTCGTGCCGCGGTCGTCGGTCTGGCAGACCAGCGTGCGGTAGATCTTGGTGCCGGCGCCGTTGTGGATCAGCAGGTCGATGTGGAATCCGGCGCGGAGCGACTGGCGCGGCTGGCTCCACTCGGAGATCAGGATTCCTTCGGGATATTTCGCTTCGAACCAGCTGCGCAACTCATGCCACAGGCGCATCGTACCCGTGTGCTGCTTGTCGTCGCCCTTGACCAGACTTTGGGCCATGTCGCAGCGGAAGCCGTCGACGCCCTTGTCCATCCAGAACGAGATGATGTTCTTCAATTCGTTGCGTACGGCCGTGGGGCCCGGATCGTCGTACCCCTGCTGCCAGGGTTGCGCGGGGTCGGGATGCAGGTAGCCGTAGTTGAGCGCGGGCTGGATGTCGAAGAAGTTCTTCATGTAGTTGCCGTCGCGCGCGGCGTCGCTGCGGACGAATTTCTTGGTCGGGAACGAATCCTTCGAATCGCTCCAGATATAGTAGTCGCTGTATTGCAGTTCCGGATCGGCTTCGGACGACTGACGGAACCACGGATGTTTGTCCGACGTGTGGCCCGCCACGAGATCCAGACAGACGCGGATGCCCAGGTCGTGGGCCTCGCGGACGAGCTGCACCAACTGGGAATTGGTGCCGAAACGCGGGTCGATCCGGTAGAAATCGGTGATGTCGTAACCGCCGTCCTCGAATTCGCTCCGGAAGACGGGGCTGAGCCAAATGGTGTTCGCGCCCAGGCTTTTGACGTAGGGCAGTTTGGAGCGGATGCCTTCCAGATCACCGATGCCGTCGCCGTCGCTGTCTTTGAAGGAGGAGGGGTAGATGTGGTAGAGAATCCCCTCTTTGAGCCATTCGGGGACTTGCTGTGCGGATGCGGGCAGCAGGAAAAAGCGCGGCTGCCAGTGTGAGAAGAGTGCGTTTCATCGGCGGTGCGTTTGGGGTTCGTGTCCGGCCGGTATCGACGCAGACGGGGCGGAGGCGAATCCCTCCGTCGGGCCGTTCGGGTCGTCCGGACCGGAATTTATTACCGGCAAAGATAGGTTTTATCGAGTGGATTTACAAACTGCCGAATGCCTTTTCCCGTTTTTTTCGTCCGGAAACGAAAAAGATTCGGGAATAATTCTTATCTTTATCGGGTCAAACGAAACATTTTCGTAAGCGAGCGCAGAAGTTGCCCGCAGGTTATGCCGAGCGAAGAAAATGAAGAAGAAATTCAACGTTTTCGTAAGCGAGGGCAGAAGCTGCTTGCAGGTTATGCCGAGGCGAGAAAACGAAGAATGAAACTCGACGATTTATTACATAACTACTAATAATTCATAGAACGAAAGCAAATGAAACGATTGACGATTCTTGCGACGCTGCTCTTCGCGGCGGTGTCCGTATCTGCGCAGGACTATCACATCAAACTGTGGGACAATACGACGGCTCCGACTTCGAACGGTGTGACGGGTGACGAATACGAGCGCAAACCCGGAACCTTGACCAACACCTCGTCGGCCGAAATCTGGATCTACAAGCCCGCACCCGAAAAGGCGACGGGGCAGGCGATCGTATTCTGCCCGGGCGGCGGCTACTCGCAGCTCTCGATCGCCAACGGCCACAATACCTGCAAGTGGTTCGCCGAGAACGGCATCGTGGGCGTGATGCTCAAATACCGTCTGCCCAACGGCCATTCGGAGGTGCCGCTCGACGACCTGGACAAAGCGGTGGCGACGGTGCGCGAAATGGCCGGCGAGCTGGGCGTCGATCCGCACAAGGTGGGGGGTTGCGGGCACCTCGGCGGGCGGCTATCTGGCCGGATCGGCGGGCGTGATGTCCGAATCGAAACCCGATTTCATGGTGCTCATCTATCCGGTGGTGTCGAGCGATCCCGACAAACGGCATCTGGGAACCTTCCAGCAGCTCGTCGGCAAGGAGAACGTCGAGACCGAAGCCGCGAAGTTCTCGTTGGAGAAGGTCGTCGACAGCACGGCCTGCCCGGCGCTGATCTTCCACAGCGACGACGACAAGGTGGTTCCGGCGATCAATGCCGCGCTGCTCTATGAAAAGCTCAAAGCCAACGGCGTGAAGGCGTCGCTGCATATCTTCCCCTCTGGCGGTCACGGCTGGGGCATGAGCAAGAAGTTCAAGTATCACGAGAATTTCAAGGCCGCGACGCTCGACTGGTTGAAGGTAATCAACGCCGAAGCCGACAAGGCTGCTGCGAAGAACAAATAAGCGGGTTCAGACTTGCTGTTACTCCCGGGAAGGCCGATGCCTTTCCGGGTTTTTTGCGACTTGTTCGGAAAGTCTGAGCTTTTTGCTCTTTTTTGCATCGCAAAGTCTTCGATCTTCTTAAAAATCTTAATTTTAGAGAATCAGGTTGAACAAATATCCCGATAGAATGAAAAACAGGGTCATCACTCCGAAAAATATCCCTATCAAGCGCCATGTCATGACCTTTTTCAACATCGTAGCTTCCGGCAGCGACAGCCCGACGACGCCCATCATAAAGGCGATAGCCGTCCCTAACGGAATGCCTTTGGCCACGAAGACCTGGATCACCGGGACAATTCCGGCGGCGTTGGCATACATCGGTACGGCGCAAACGACAGCCAATGGCACGGCAAACCAATTATCTTTCGACATATATTGCTCGAAGAATCCTTCGGGCACATACCCGTGCATCGCCGCACCTGCACCGATACCGATCAACACGTACAGCAACACACCCCGCACGATACCCCACGCATCGCGTACGATGACGGGAAACCGATCGGTAAAAGGCGTGTGCTTTTCCGCCCAAACTTCCGAATTCGTATCGGACTGCGCTTGCAGCTGACACACCCACGGCGAAAGATAGCGTTCCAGCCTGAAGCGGCCGAGTACAAAGCCACCGATCATGCCGAGCAGGATGCCGCTCACGACATAAATCACCGTCGTCCGCAGGCCGAACGAACCAAGGAACATCGCCACGGCAACCTCATTCACAAGCGGCGAGGTAATCAGAAACGCAAATGTCACACCCAAAGGAATCCCGCCTTTGACAAAACCGATAAACAACGGGATCGACGAGCAGGAGCAAAACGGCGTGATAGCCCCGAACAGCGATGCAAAAAGGTATTGAAACCCGTACAGTTTGCGGGTCGTAAGGTAATGGCGCAGTTTGTCAATCGGGAAATAGGCATTGACGATTCCCATTACCATACTGATCAAGAACAGCAGGATCAGAATTTTGACACTGTCGTAGAAAAAGAAATTGACAGCACTTCCGAGATGCGTGTCGGCGTTCATCCCGAATACGCCGTAGACGAGCCAGTCGGCAAATCGTTGGATCATCGTTTTAACAGAAATAAATTATACCGTAATAAATACCTACGGCAATAAAAAGCGTTCCTACAATCCGTGTAAGCCATTTTTGAATCGTCTGCATCCGGTTGTAGAAAGCCCCTATCCCGGCAACGCTGTATGCCAATATCCATGCGACGATCACCACGGGAAGCCCCGTAGCGACAGCGAATACGGCAGGCAGGAGATAACCGCCCGTTTCTGCGGCCGACATCGGAATCAGCATTCCGAAATAGAAAACGCCGCTCGTCGGGCAAAATGCCAGCGAAAGAAGGACACCTAATAGGAATGCACTCCATCCGCCGCGTCGTCCCATCTGTTCGCCACGGCCTGAAAATCCGAATTTCGGCAGGTTGAACCGATGTCCGAAAAGCATGAACAGCCCGATTAGAATAAGCGCCGGGCCAATCAATACCTCTCCCCATTTGCCGATCGCCTTCTGAATGGTAAAAACACTTGCTCCTTCTCGCAACACGGTAATCAGCACCGCACCCAGCAACGTATAGGTCGCGACACGTCCGAGCGTGTAAAGCAAGCCATTGAGAAAAACGCGGCGGCGGTTTTCCAAATCCTTCGAGATATACCCCACTGCAGCAATGTTGATAGCCAGCGGGCAAGGACTTATGGCGGTCAGCAGACCGAGCAGAAAAGCCGTTAGTATCGGAACGGTCGAACTGTCCAACAAATTCTGCAAATACTCCATACCTATTCGCCTATCTGTCTTTGGATTTCGGCCCGGAGTTCCGCTTTGAACTTTTTCGGATTCGTGCGGACGTTGGCAAAGGCGAATTTCGTCAGATCGGTTACGGTTTCTCGGCCGTCCCGCCATCTGTTCAGCAACAGCGACGACCACGCAACCTCATATTTGTCGGCCAATGCTTCGTTTTCCGGCTTTGCGATGTCGATCATACGGAAACGCACTTCTCCGGCTGCAACCTGTGCGGCAAAATCAGTTTCGATAACCTCTTTTACTCCGTTTTCGATAGCGATACAGGTTGCGCAACGTTTCGCGCCGTGGAAGCAGAGCACCTCGACGCAATCGCTTTGCGGCGTATCGGTAGGAGTGTTACGCGAATTATTTCCGCAGGCAGACAATCCGATGACTGCCGGCACAATCAACAGAATCTTTCTCATCCTGCTAATTATTCGTTAATAGTTTTTTCACCTCGTCGAGCGACAGCCGTTTTCCCTTTGCGACTACATTTTCGTCTACGGCCAATGCGGGCAGGGCCATCACATTGTAGGACATGATTTTCATGATGTCTTCTTCCTTTACGACCGTCGCAGCCAATTTCAACTCGGCGACTGCCTGCTTTACCGTTTCGTGGAGTACCTTGCATCCGGCGCACCCCGTTCCCAATACTTTAATCTCCATATCTGCTTTTTCATTAAACGTAATTCGCCGAACAACGAACAAATTCCATAAAAAAACGCTTATCCGCAGCAGGAATCTTTGGTTTTGCAGTTGCGGAAGAAACCGTCGAAAAGGTTGCGCGCAACCGCCCAATTCGCATGGTTGATACAGTAACGGACTTTCGGCGTTTCGATTTCGCCTTGTATCAATCCGGCCTCTTTCAACTCCTTTAGATGCTGCGATACGGTCGCCTTTGCAATCGGCAGCACCTCGTGGATATCCCCGAAAAAGCAACTGTCCTGTGCGGCAAGAAATCGTAAGATGGCCATTCTTGCCGGATGTCCCATTGCTTTGGCGAAGCGAGCGATCTGCTCCTCTTGATCCGTATAGTTTTTTTGAATCATATCGGTTACTGCTGTTCGCAAATATACGAACAATATTTTGAAAAGAAAGAAAAATCGGATTTTTTCTGTTTTCGCCTATGAAGTTTCTTGTCGGACGGAAAACTGGCGGGGCTACTGCGGGATGAAGATGTAGGTGATCGTCCCCGTGTGGCGGGCGGGAGCCGCGTCGTTGATGTCGAAGACCGAATTGCGGGCGGCGCGCACCGCCGTCTCGCGCATGCAGTCGTCGCCTCCGGAGGCCACCGACGCATGCGTCACCTCGCCGGCGCGGTTCACCGTGATGCGGACGACGACCTCGCCGCCCCCCTCGCATTGATAGGCGGGAACGACCAGATGCCGTGCATGTCGCACCGGATCGACCAGCGAGAAGGAGACGGTCACGCGGCCCTGCACCTTGCGGTCGGAGCTTTCTCCGCGCTCGTCGGTCCGCTCCCGCCTGCGGCGGATGGCTTCGGCTTCGGCCAGTCCCCGTTCGTAGGCCTCGCGGTTGGCGCGCATCCGCTCCTGCGCGGCGTCGGCCGCATCGTTGAGCGCGGCGGTGTTGGTGCCCCGGTCGTCGCGCAGCGATTCGTCGAGTTTGGCGTTTTCGTTGGAGACGTCGTTGCGGATGCTTTTCCAGTCGATCGGCTCCCTGTTGCTGCCGCCGGCGCACTTCGCGTTCGAGCCGCTCCTTCTCGGCGGCGAGCTGTTCGAGCTGCTGCAAATCGATGTAGAAGCCCTGCGCGGCGGGCCTGCCTCCGACGACGATCTTCGCACCGACGAAAGCGATGGCCAGCAGCAGGTAGGCGATCAGCGTAACGCACAGTCCCGCACGGTGATCGAACGCCCATTCGCCCGCATCCTCCCGGCGGTTGTCGAAGGGAAGACGCAGTTTGGGCCGTCTGGGCTCCGGTTTGGTTTCTTGCGTGGACATCGTGCAGAAGATTTTGCGCAAAAATAACGTTTTTTAAGCAAATATGCTTATCTTTGCGCACGTTTAAGGAAAATTAATTTCGCATGTCAACAAAACAACAAACCCTGAAAGGCCCGATCTCCTTTTCGGGTAAGGGACTGCACACGGGTGTCGAGGTGACCATGACGGTCAATCCCGCCGGTGTGGACAACGGCATCGTTTTCCGTCGCATCGACGTGGAGGGAACCCCGCTCGTCCCTGCGCTGTGCGATAATGTGACCGACACTTCGCGCGGGACGACCATCGAGTCCAACGGCGTGAAGGTATCCACGATAGAACACGTCATGTCGGCGCTCTGGACGCTCGGCGTCGACAATGCGCTGATCGACATCGACGCCGCCGAAGCCCCGATCATGGACGGTTCGGCGCGCGAATACGCCGAAAAGATCGTCGCCACGGGCCTCGTCGAACAGGACGCCGACCGCAAATACTACCACGTGACCGAAAAGATGGTCTACACGATCCCCGAGAAGGGCGTGGCCATCATCCTCTATCCCGACGACGAGTTCTCCGTCTCGGTGCACGTGGACTACAACTCGAAGGTCATCGGCAACCAGTACGCCACCTTCCTTCCCGACGACGACTACGCCGCGAAGATCGCCCCGTGCCGGACGTTCGTCTTCCTGCACGAACTGGAGCCGCTCTTCAAGATGAACCTCATCAAGGGCGGCGATCTGGACAATGCGATCGTCGTGGTGGAAAATCCCGTTTCGGACGAACAGCTGACCCACCTCAAACAGATCTTCCACAAGGAGGACATCTGCATCACGGGCGGCTATCTCAATAATCTCGAACTGCGTTTTACCAACGAGCTGGCGCGTCACAAGCTGCTCGATCTGCTGGGCGACCTCGCACTGCTCGGCATGCGCATCAAGGGTCGTGTCTGGGCATCGCGTCCCGGGCATTTCGCCAATACGGAGTTCATGAAGCAGCTGCGCCGCACGATCCGCAAGGAGGGCGAGCGTCCGCGCTACAAGTACGACTGCCGCAAGACGCCCGTCTACGACATCAACGACATCCGGCGTATGCTTCCCCACCGTCCGCCGTTCCTGCTGGTGGACCGGATTTTCCACGTGGACGACAACTCGATCGCCGGCATCAAGAACGTGACGATGAACGAACCCTTCTTCGTGGGGCATTTCCCCAACGAACCGGTGATGCCCGGCGTGCTCATCGTCGAGGCGATGGCGCAGTGCGGCGGAATCATGGTGCTGCGCAACATCCCCGATCCGGAGAACTACTCGACCTATTTCATGAAGATCGACGGCGTGAAGTTCAAGCGCAAGATCATCCCCGGCGATACGCTCCAATTCGAACTGCATCTCACCGAACCGATCCGGCGCGGGGTCTGCGTGATGGACGCCAAGGCGTTCGTGGGCGATACGCTCGCCTGCGAGGCGACGCTGATGGCGCAGGTGGCCAAAACGAAGAAATAGCGGGCGCCGCACGCGACCGGCCGCCGTCCGTGTATCGGCGCGGCCGGGCGGAGCCGAAAAACGATACTACATGATTAGCAAGTTAGCCTACGTTCATCCCGATGCCAAGATCGGCGGGAACGTGACCATAGAGCCTTTTGCTTACGTGGCGGGCGACGTCGTCATCGGCGACGACTGCTGGATCGGCCCCGGGGCCGTCATCAACGACGGTGCGCGCATCGGCAAGGGGTGCAAGATCCATACGGGAGCCTCGATCGCCTGCCTGCCGCAGGATTTGAAGTTCAAGGGAGAGTATTCGACCGCCGAGATCGGCGATTACAACGACATCCGCGAGTGCGTGACCATCGCCCGCGGAACGGCGTCGCGCGGCAAGACGGTGGTGGGCAGCCACAACCTGCTCATGGCCTACGTCCACATCGCCCACGACGACGTGGTGGGCAGCAACTGCGTGATCGCCAACCGCGTTTCGCTCGCGGGCGAGGTCGAGGTGGGCGACTGGGCCGTTATCGGCGGTCATGCAGCCGTGCACCAGTGGGTACGCATCGGCGAGCATACGATGATTCAGGGCGGCGCCCTGGTCGGGCAGGACGTGCCGCCCTTCATCACCGTGACCAACGAGAATCAGTTCGCGGGAATCAACCGGATCGGCATGAGCCGCCGCGGATTTACGCCGGAGCAGATCGATATCATCCACAACGCGGCGCGCATCCTTTTCCAGAGCGGCCTGAATTTCATGAACGGCTGCGAAGAGGTGGAGCGCAAAGTCTTGCAGTCACCCGAACGCGACCGTCTGGTGAAGTTCATCCGCGAATCGAAACGCGGCGTGAGCAAACAGTACGGCGTGAAATAGCAGGGCGTTCGGCCGCGGTGCCGGCCGTGCGATTGGCGAGGCGGATTCGGACGGTTTGTCCGATCCGCCTCGACGTTTTGTCGATTCCGAGCTCCTCCTGCGGCGTCCGGAGTGCCGAGAAAAAGGCGGACGGTTCTTTTTCGTCCGGTGCGTCGGCGGGTCCGAGTCTCAGGGGCGGGGCTTTTCCCGAGGCGGAGCGGCCGGGTCGGGGGTATGCGGTTTGACGGTTTTGCACTGCGCTGCGAAACTTGTACGGCAGGATTCCGGCGCTACCGGCTGGCCTTGCAGCGTCCTGCATCCGTCGGCGGAGGCGTCTCCGGATCGCACCGTGCCGCGATGGCGGTTGCGGGCGGCCCGGAGCCGGCGTTCGACGCTGTGCGGTGGAGTCGGAACGTCCGATCGAGGGGAGCGGGTCGTTGCCGGCATTCGGGGGGCATTGAACCCGTTCGGATGCGGCGGGATTTTCCGACCGCGATTCTTCGCAAAGGACGAATTCGTTCGCCGTCCGATTCTTTTTCGATTTATTTTCATAACTTGGCTGTTGTTATTATTTTTGTCTCTGGCAATGTTTCGCCATCTCAACCGTGCGACCAATGGACAGAAAAATCGGATGAATTGATTTTGCAGGGGCTCCGACAGGGCGATTGCAAGGCATTCGACGAACTGTACATGAGATATGCCCCGCGTGTGGAGGCGTTCGCCTGCTGCATGTTGAAGAGCCAGAGCGAAGCCGAAGATCTCGCGCACGATATTTTTTCTGAAAATTTGGGAGAACCGCCGATCGATCGGACACATCCGTTCGTTGGGAAATTACCTGTTCCGAATGACCAAGAACGCCGTTTTCGACCGGTTCGAGCACAAGTCGGTGCAGGTACGCTACGAACGGCAGTGCCTTGCCGCCGGCGATTTCCTGTCGGACGACGTCGCTGCGAAAAATCGCCTCCGAGGATCTGTTGATGATCGTCGAACTGGCCGTGGAGCGAATGCCCGAGCAGCGGCAGCGGGTCTTCCGTCTGAGCCGTTACGAACGGCTGTCTCATCAGGAGATCGCCCGGGAACTGGGGATCACTACCAAAACGGTGGAATACCACATCCGCACGGCGCTCGCCGAACTGCGGAAGATCATCGCCGCGATCATCGTATTCTTCTGACATTCCGATCTTTTATGCGGCCGATCCGGAGCAGCGATGGCGATCGTTGCTTTTTTTGCGAAAAACGGTCCCGAACGGACTGGGGATGCCGCTCGTTTTCCCGTCTTATATATAAACGTATCGAAGAAATGGACATCGTAAGAAAAATCATACGCGCCTATCTGTACAACCCGATGCCCGAGAAGGTGCAGCGGCAGTTCCGTTCGTGGTGCCTGAGAGAGGAGGGTTCGCACGAGAAGACCGAAGCCCTGAGGGAGGAGTGGGAGCGGCTCGATCCCGCCGCCGTGCTTCCGACGGATGAAGAGGCGTATCGCGGCAAGCTCGCCCGTCTGCATGGGGAGATGCGTCCGCCGCTGAGACTCCGCACGATCCCGCTCTCGCGTCGCGCCGCTGCGGTCGCCGTCGCGGTCGTCGTGCTGGCGATGTCCGTCGAATTTTTCGTCGTGCGGCATCTGACGGCGGACAGCACCACGGTGCTCGTGACGGCCGAGAACAGCAAGGGACGGTTCACGCTGCCCGACGGATCGGTCGTATGGCTCAATGCGGATTCGCGTCTGGCCTATTCGAACCGCTTCGTCGATTCGGAAAAGCGCGAGGTACGGCTCGAGGGCGAGGCCTTCTTCGACGTCAGACGGGATACGCTGCGCCCCTTCGAGGTGACGATGGGCGGTTTGGAGGTGCGTGTGCTGGGGACGCGGTTCAATGCCAGCCATATTCCCGATCTCGGAATCGAGGAGGTCACGCTGTTGTCGGGCAGCGTCGAGGTCGGACACGACGGTTCCCGCGAGACGGTGCGGCTCCTCCCTGACCAGAGCTGCGCCTACGACACGGTGTCGGGGCGGCTGGCCGTCCGAAACGTCAGGGCCAGCAACTACGGCAGCTGGACGGGCGATTCGATCGTCTTCGACAACATGACGCTGGAGGACATCGCCGTCAATCTGGAACATTGGTACAACATCCGTATCCGCATCGATGACGGCGTCGACGCGTCGACGCGCATCTCCTTCACCCTGCGTCCCGAAACGCTGGACGAGACGCTGCGTATCATCGAGAATCTGACGCACTTCGCCTGCGAAAGGACGGACAGGCAGCATATAACCATTCGCAAACGATGAACGAAACCGATCCGAACCATGTGAAAAACCGATGAACGATTCCCGCACGGAAGCGGGCGGAAGACCCGCTTCCCCGAAAGCATTCAACATCCAATCTAAACCAAACCAGTGTATTATGAAAAATGAAGGACCAAACGTCTTCGGGCGAATGCCCGCTGTCCCGAAATTTCTCGCGTCCCTGCTGCTGATGCTCGCCCTATCGGTTACGGCGGCGGCGCAGAACCGCAAAATTTCGATCGACATGCAGAACATCACGGTGAAGGAGTTTCTTCGCCGAAATCGAGAAACGGCGATTACGTTCGCTTACAACAATTCGGAGATCGATCTCGCGGCGCGTGAGCGTCCGGGCGGTGGACGAGGAGATCGTCGCCGTCGTCGACCGCACGCTCGCGCCTCAGCGGCTGGCGCTATGCGTATCGAGGGTAAATTTCGCATTGGAAAGCTCTCGGCAGCCGCGGTACCCCTCCTCCGCGAAGCCCGTGAAGGCCGAAAAGAGATCAGCGGTCGCGTTACCGCCGTTTCGGGCGAGCCGATCGTCGGGGCCAGCGTGATCGTCAAGGGACGAGCATCGGCAACGTGACCGGCATCTCGGGTGAATACACGATTTCGGCCGAACCCGAGCAGACCCTCTCGTTCGCCTTCCTCGGTTACGATACGAAGGAGGTGAAGGTCGGCAGCCGCACGACCATCGACGTCACGTTGACGGAGCAGAACAAACAGATCTCCGAGGTGGTCGTCGTGGGTTACGCACCGATGCGCAAGAGCGATTTCACGGGTTCGATCGCCAGCGTGAAATCCAGCGAACTCTCGGTGACGGCGCCGACGGTGGGACAGTCGCTCGCGGGCAAGGTCGCCGGCGTGGAGGTGCACCAGACCAGCGGCGCCCCGGGCGACGGCGTCACGATCCGCGTGCGCGGCGTGAACTCGCTGTCGGCCAGCAGCGACCCGCTTTACGTGATCGACGGCTATCCGGCATCGGAAGACGTTTTCATCAACCCGAACGACATCGAGTCGATCGACATCCTGAAAGATGCCGCCTCGGCCGCCATCTACGGTTCGCGCGGCGCCTCGGGCGTCGTGCTCATCACCACCAAGCGCGGCAAGGAGGGCGAAGCGGCCAAGGTGAGTTACGATTTCTCCTACGGAATCCAGCAGCTCGACCACAAGGTGGATCTGCTGAACGCCGTCCAGTTCCGCGATCTGCTGATCGACGCCCGCAACAACTCCTACCGTCTGCGCGCTACGGCCGCCGGTGTGTCGTGGAGTCCCTACGACGACAATACGGTGCGTGCGGCCAAAGGCTTCTCGCTGGCCGAAGTGGGTATTCCGTCGATGTTCTACGATTTCACGACCCGCACGCCCGTGACGCCGCAGTACGATACCGACTGGCAGGACGAACTGCATTTCCATGCCGGCATCATGCGTCACAACGTCTCGGTGACGGGCGGAAGGCTATCAAGTACATGGCCAGTCTCGGTTAAGCATGGATCAGACGGTATCATCTCGCCGTCGAACCACAATCGCATCAACGCCCGCCTGAATCTCGACGCAGATCACCAAGCGGCTGTCGGTGAGTCTCAGCTATTCGATACGATGCCAAGAACCGCGTGGTGCGGCCGAGGGCCGCATGATCAACGACGGCGTGATCCAGAGCGCC
>VOFK01003198.1_pt1 | contig 21436 bp, 29 predicted proteins | sample 5384121 | NCBI WGS metagenome assembly VOFK01 (sample SAMN12384730, study PRJNA508395) | human gut metagenome | isolation source: healthy gut J | host: Homo sapiens | reverse complement strand
ATCGGTATTGCTTCGTTCAGTTACGTATTGCTTTGTGCGATAGCATAAGAAGGAGCAAAGAAACTTACAGCTATTAAATTCATTGCAAAAAAGAGCATGGCAACAGCTACTCTCTTTTCACTGTTACCATACTCTTCTTTATGTTGACTTATCTGTCTGTTATTTCTTGGCAGGAACATGTGCCAAGATATCCAATAGATGTTTCCAGAATTTCTCAACGGTAGGAATAAGCATTCGTTCGTCAGGAGAGTGAACACCTGTCAGTGTCGGTCCGAAAGAAATCATATCCAGCGTTGGATATTTATCAAGGAACAGACCACATTCAATCCTGCATGGATGGCTTTAACTTTCGCGTCTACACCAAACAGACGCTTGTAAGATTCAACAGCCACTTCGAGGATAGCCGAATGGGGATTCGGGTTTCCATCCCGGATAACCCCTCGCCAAACGTAACATTGGCTCCCGCCAGTGGAATACAGCACGAACCGTGTTCGCCATATCGTTGCGTGCGGATAGTATCGAGCTCCGCTGACTAGTTTCAATGCGGATGACATGATTCAAAACTCATCTTGACAGATGCCAGGATTGGTGGTAGAGTTTCCACCAGTCCGGGAATATCCTTGCTCATGGCATATACACCGTGAGGAGCTGCATACAGAGCTTTTTAATAAACGGGTAGTAGTATCCTGGTCGATAGCCATTTTGCGTGGAGTTTCCGATTCGAGAACCAACTTTAAGTCGGGTTCTACAACAGATAATTCGTCTTCCATTTCGCTGGTGAAAATATTCAGTTCGGTGCGGACATCATGTTTGGCATCTTCGGGAACTGCACAAATTGCATAAGCCTCGCGGGGAATAGCGTTGCGCAGATTACCACCGTTGATTTCACAGAGGTACAGATCGTGTCTGGCAGCCATGCGGGAAAGGAAAACGGTTCAGTATTTTGTTGGCATTGCCCCCCTGTCCCAAATGAATGTCACCACCGGGTGACCGCCTTTCAAACCTTTCACTTCCACCTTGAAGAAGAAATATCCGGCGGGAACTTCTACCTCTTTATACGTAAATTCTGCAACGGAGTCAATACCTCCGGCACATCCGATAAAATTTCTCCCTTCATCTTCCGAATCGAGGTTCAGAAGGATGTCACCGCTCATAAAACCTTCTTGTGGGGCAAAAGCTCCGGTAAGCCCCGTTTCTTCGTCTACTGTAAACAGACATTCCAACGGACCATGTTCAATGCTGTCGTCAGCCATGGAATAGCCAGTTCGGTAGCTACACCGATACCGTTGTCGGCTCCGAGGGTTGTGCCTTTGGCTTTCAGCCATTCACCGTCAATTTCAGTTTCGATGGGATCGGTGAGGAAGTCATGTTGAACATCGTTATTCTTTTTCGCACACCATGTCGATATGTGATTGCAATACGACGGTTTGAAGATTTTCTTTTCCCGGAGTAGCGGGCTTTTTTAATCAATACGTTGCCGGCTTCGTCCACCTTAGTTTCCAGATTATGTTTTGCTCCGGAATGCCTTCAGGTAGGCAATCATTTTCTCTTCCTTCTTCGAAGGGCGTGGCACTTGGCAGATTTCTTCGAAATACTTGAATACGCCAGCCGGCTTTAAGTCTTTTTTTTTTTTCCATGCTGTTTCTATTTTATAATAGGAATAGAAGGGTTGTTTTCGCTTCTTCTATTGCTAAATATGGTTAATTTGATTGACTTATCTGAACTCATATCTCATTAAAGCCTATCTTTGCACTCACAAAATTAATAGAAATGGTTGAGACTATACTGATAACTTTGTTAATAGTTGCTATTTCCCTGGTATTATTAGGGGTGAAAGTATTCTTTACGAAGGGTGGGAAGTTCCCGAATGGTCACGTAAGCGGGAATAAAGCGTTGCGTCAGAAAGGAATCGGATGCGCGCAGTCGCAGGATCGCGAAGCACAAAAGAAACCGCGTTTTTCTATTAACGAGTTGGAAAAAAAAGCCTTGAACGATAGTATGAATTAAATTTATTAAAAACAATACTTATTAATTATGAATAGAATGAACTACCTCATGAACGGTTTGGCTGCTCTTGCGTTTATCGTTTTATTTTCACAATGTGTTGGCAAAACTGACAATCAAACTACCAATGCTCCGGCGCAGGCTAATGCCGAACTGTCAGGAATGAAAATTGCCTATGTTGAAATAGATACGCTGCTTGCCAAATACAATTTCTGTATTGACTTGAATGAGGCGATGGTAAAGAAGAGCGAAAACGTTCGTATGACATTGAATCAGAAGGCTACCTCTTTGAACAAGGAAAAACAAGATTTCCAGAAGAAAGTAGAAAACAATGCTTTCCTGTCACAAGATAGAGCGCAGCAAGAATACAACCGTCTGGTGAAGTTGGAACAAGATTTGCAAGAGTTGAGCAACAAACTTCAGAATGGTTTGATGGAAGAGAACAACAAGAATAGCTTGCAGTTCCGCGATTCTATCAACGCTTTCCTGAAAGAATATAATAAGACTCACGGATATAGCCTGATCTTCAGCAACACTGGTTTCGATAACCTGCTTTATGCTGACAGCACTTTCAATATTACAAAAGAAATTGTTGACGGGTTGAATGCAAGATATTCACCAGTGAAGAAATAAATGATATAAAAAAACTGTTCCGTTCTTTATAAAAAGGACGGAACATTATCGAATTAAAAAAGTGATGCCTGTTCAAGACTGAAAAAGCTATGAACGGGCTTTTTTATGCCCTTTCTTTTTTTCTTCTTCCTGCGGAATACGGAAAGCAGTGTAAAGTTCGAGGATAGCAGCAATCGTGAGGCAGGCAATCCATTCATTGCCTCGGGTGGTAAACATAAAGGCTCCGGTCAGGATAAGTGCCAGTGCGCCGAATATCTGCTGAACGCGTAGGCGTTTCAGTGTTTTTCCTTTTCCTTTGACAGGCGTGTTCACTTGTGCCAAAGCGAAAAGTCCGGCTCCGATAGTATATAATGTAAGGAGCATAGATCCACCCGGTAATAAACACAGCTGCTCCGGTGAGAGCCATTATGGCGCCTGCGGTGAAAAGGGCGGGTACTAATTGTTTCATTCTTTAATCTTCAAAAACGTAAATATCTTCGTTGGGTTTCTTCATCAGATACTTTTCACGGGCGATCTGTTCGATGGCGTCCGGATTGGTACTTATTTCGTTGAGACGTTTGGTGTTCTCTTCGTAATCTGCCCGGTACTTTTCTATCTCTTCTTTCAACTGGCTGATTTCCCGTTCATATCCGAAACGACGAACCAGGCTGTTCTCGTCCAGAAAGCCAATGATAACAGCAAATGCAACGACCGTAATGAGGTACTTGCGTCTGCATATGAAACTCCAGATACTGATTAGTTTACCCATAATTTCTCCTTTTTAATATCTGCAAAGATAAAACTAATAACTTAAAAACTTATCGCTTCGGCTTCAAAACTTCTCTCTTTATCCCTTATTACTTATCACTTTTTTTGTGTACATTTGCAGAATAAGCGAAATTTCAAAAACAGAGAGAATCCCGGATATGGAAAACTATATTGTTTCAGCCCGTAAATACCGTCCGTCCACGTTCGAATCGGTGGTGGGGGCAGCGGGCGTTGACTACTACGCTGAAAAATGCAATTGCTACCCAAAAACTGGCTCATGCTTATTTGTTTTGCGGACCGCGCGGGGTAGGAAAAACGACTTGCGCGCGTATCTTTGCCAAAACCATTAATTGTATGACGCCTACCGCTGACGGAGAGGCTTGCAATCAGTGTGAGTCATGTGTAGCTTTCAACGAACAGCGGTCATATAATATTCACGAACTCGATGCTGCTTCTAATAACTCGGTGGATGACATTCGCCAGTTGGTGGAGCAAGTGCGGATTCCGCCACAGATTGGTAAGTATAAGGTATATATCATCGACGAGGTGCACATGCTCTCGGCATCTGCTTTCAATGCGTTCCTGAAAACGCTGGAAGAACCTCCCCGTCATGCGATTTTTATTCTGGCTACGACGGAGAAGCATAAGATTCTTCCTACCATTCTTTCACGTTGTCAGATTTATGACTTTAACCGGATAAGCGTGGAAGATACGGTGAATCATCTGTCGTATGTTGCTTCGAAAGAAGGAATCACGGCAGAGCCGGAAGCGCTGAACGTGATAGCCATGAAGGCGGACGGTGGTATGCGTGATGCTTTGTCTATCTTCGATCAGGTGGTTAGTTTCACCGGAGGAAATATCACCTATAAGAGTGTGATTGATAATCTGAATGTTCTTGATTATGAATATTATTTCCGCCTGACGGATTGTTTCCTTGAAAACAAGGTGAGTGATGCCTTGTTGCTGTTCAATGATGTGTTGAATAAAGGTTTTGACGGAAGTCACTTTATTACCGGATTGTCGTCTCATTTCCGTGACTTGTTGGTCGGGGAAAAGACCCGGTGACATTGCCTTTACTGGAAGTGGGAGCGAGCATACGCCAACGCTATCAGGAACAGGCGCAGAAATGTCCGTTACCTTTCTTGTACCGGGCTATGAAGCTTTGTAATGAGTGTGATTTGAATTACCGCATCAGCAAAAATAAGCGTTTGCTGGTGGAACTGACCTTGATACAGGTTGCACAGCTTACCACCGAGGGGGATGACGTGAGTGGTGGGCGTGGCCCTAAGAAGACTATAAAACCCGTATTCACTCAGCCTGCCGCAGCACAGCAGCCGCAGGTAGCTTCTGCCACTCAGGTTCAGCAGGCTCCAGTTCATTCGTCTCCGTCTTCAGTTACAACACAGGCTGCTAATGGCACTACTGCCCAGCATCCGCAGGCTTCTGCGGCTGTGCAACCGGGAGCACCGGCTTCTTCTGGTGCGGCTTCGTCTGCTCCGTCACAAGGAGCGGGAGTTGCTCAGACTGCCAAGGAAGAACGAAAAATTCCCGTGATGAAGATGTCCAGCTTGGGGGTATCTATCAAGAATCCGCAGCGTGACCAAGTATCGCAGAATGCGACTACAACTTATGTTCCTAAGGTGCAACAACCGGAAGAGGATTTTATGTTCAATGACCGGGATTTGAATTATTATTGGCAGGAGTATGCCGGCCAGTTGCCGAAAGAACAGGATGCTCTTGCAAAACGTATGCAGATGCTCCGTCCGGCGTTGCTTAACAACTCAACGACTTTTGAAGTGGTGGTTGATAATGAGTTTGCTGCAAAAGGATTTTACAGCTTTGATTCCTGAATTGCAGAGTTATCTTCGTGGTAGGCTGAAAAACAGCAAAGTGGTGATGACAGTGCGGGTAAGTGAGGCAACGGAAACAGTACGTCCTGTGGGACGTGTCGAGAAATTCCAGATGATGGCTCAAAAGAATCAAGCGTTGATGCAACTGAAAGATGAGTTCGGGCTGGAATTATATTAATGTACTTATTTCTATCAGATTACCATCCGGATCTCTGAAATAAATACTCCGGATGGCACCCTGCGCACCTCGACGCTGGACTATACCGACTTCTATTTCTATTCCTTTGGATTCTACTTCGACTTTTATTTCCTCTATGTTTCCTTCTGTCAGTAGACAGATGTCCGCACTTCCGAAAGCAGGATGCTTAGCAGCAGGAAGGAACTGTGCTTTTCCTACGTGAAGATTGATTTTCTGATTACCGAACTTGACGGCAAAGCGTTGGTTGCTTGTATCGGCTTCCATTCCCAGGACTTCTGTAGAAATGTAGGCTTTTATCTATATCGGACACCGGTATGACGATATGGTCGATATTCTTGATTTTCATATCAATGTAGGCGTTGATTCATGCGGTCTTCATATCCGTCTGAAGGTTTTCTTCCCGGCATGACAATCCACAAGATAATATATATAATCACTCCGGCGAAAGCAGTGAAGAATGTAGCCAGTATATACACTATTCTTAATAAGGTAGGATCCCATCCGAAATATTCGGCTATTCCGGCACATACACCTGCAATCATTCGATTGGAAGAGCGGGTTAATTTCTTTTCATTTTCCATGATATACTATGTTCTTTTAGTGCAAATGCTACACAAATATAGAGAATATATTTGGTTTATGGGTTAAACGGAAAGATTTATGTATTATTTGTTAGCATTTTAACTTACTTAATTGGGGGTCAACAATAGACCAACAACAAGGAATATTAGGTAGGATTTAGCATGATTTGCTCTCTAAGATGCCTATTTCCTGAAAGCAGAAAACCCTCATAAGTATTTAACTTACAAGGGTTTTTGTTGGGTGGAAGACCGGACTCGAACCGGCGACATTCAGAACCACAATCTGACGCTCTAACCAACTGAACTACATCCACCATGTTTGCGTTTCTCTAACGCGGTGCAAAGATAGATATTATCTTCTAATTTCCAAAAAGATTCTGCTATTTTTTTTTCGAAAAAAGTATATTCTTTTTATTCCCTGATTGTGCTTGCTGAAAAGGGTTCGCGCATCATTTACAAAGATTTTCAGAGAGTTACGTGCTTGTAAAGGAATTGAATCAATCGGCAAATTGACTGGGAGCAATTGATGATTTTTTTTTCCTGATTGAATGGGACGGGCTGTCCATACCAAACTATAATCACAATTATTGAGGCGGACAGTGCTGTCTTTTACTAATTCCATTCTTACCATCAGTCCTCCGTCAGTGCGGCGGGCGGACATATTGGAAATATAATTTCCCAGCGAATAGACTACGAGATGTTTGTCATTCGTCAGGCTGTCTGTGCGAACTTCGATGGGCTGAACTACGTGAGGATGGGGAGCCGATGATATGGTTTACTCCTTTTTCAATCAGCCAGTCGGCGAGGAATTTTTGCTCTTTGTCCGGGAGTGACTGGTATTCGATTCCCCAATGCATACAAGCTATGATGGCATCCGGCTTCATTGCTTTACTCTCTTCAATATCTTTGGCGATGATGGCTGTATCGATATAGTTCACGATATTAGGAGGGGTAACGGGGATGCCGTTTGTTCCATACGTGTAGTTGAGCAGGGCGATGCGGAATCCGTTCTTTTCTAATAAAAGAGGATATTTCTTTTCGCGTTCATCAGCGTTGATATACGTGCCTGCATGTGGAATTTTCAACGAGTCGATAAGTTGAATGGTACGCTCCAGTCCGGATTTACCACGATCGAGACTGTGGTTGTTGGCAGTCACTAAAACATTGAAACCTGCATCGTGAATTGCGGTCAGAAATTCGTCCGGCGCGCTGAAAGCAGGATAACCTTTGTAAGGTTTGCCTCCTAATGTCACTTCCAGGTTGGCGATGGAGAGGTCGGCTTTCTTTATTTCTTCTTTGACATACGCAAAGCATGTGGAGTAATCATAGCCGGTTGATGTTCGTGCAGCGTTGATTTGTCCCTGATGTTGCATGAGGTCACCTACGAAAAGGGAGGCGTAGGGGTGTCGGTGGGGAAGATGCTGTCGGAAAGGCTGTCCGACAGGGTGTCAATGATAGAATCTCTCTTTGCCTGCGACCGGGAGGTGCAGGACAAAGAGAGAAGCAAAATCATCAGAAACAGGGTATGTCTCATTGATAAATAGCTTTCTTACCAGCTAAGAGTGTATTTTTCATTAACGATACAATCGTCATTGGTCCAACACCACCCGGTACGGGAGTGATGAATGAACATTTCGGTGCCACTTCATCAAATTTCACATCGCCGGTCAGTTTGAATCCGGATTTCTTTGTGGCATCCGGCACACGGGTAGTACCCACGTCAATAACCACCGCACCTTCTTTCACCATTTCGGCTTTTTACAAAGTTCGGTTGTCCCAAAGCAGCGATAATAATATCAGCTTCCTGACATTCTTTTACCAGGTCTCTGCTACGGCTGTGGCATACGGTTACTGTGGCATCGCCCGGATAGGCTTTCTGCATCATCAGGGCAGCCATGGGTTTGCCTACGATATTGCTGCGCCCCAGTACAACGCACTTTTTCCGGAAGTTTCTATGTTATAACGTTTCAACAATTCGAGGATGCCGTTGGGAGTAGCGGATACATAACACGGAAGCCCGATGGACATACGGCCTACGTTGATCGGATGGAAACCGTCTACGTCTTTACGGTAATCAATTGTTTCGATTACTTTCTGTTCGGAGATATGCTTGGGTAAGGGGAAGTTGTACGATAAAGCCGTCCACATCGTTGTCTTCGTTCAGTTCACGTACTTTGGCAAGCAGTTCTTCTTCGGTCACGTCACTTTCATAACGAATGAGGGAAGACTTGAATCCACATACTTCACAGGCTTTTACTTTGGCAGCTACATAAGTCTCGCTACCACCATCGTGTCCTACAAGAATAGCGGCCAGGTGCGGGCGTTTTTCGCCATGAGCCACCATTTCGGCTACTTCGGCTGCAATCTCTTGTTTTACTTGTTCGGAAATTGCTTTTCCGTCTATCAGAGTCATATTTTCAGAGTATTTATTGGTGATGGACAAAAGTAAAATAAATAACTGAACTCTCAAAGGGATTGGAATTTTTGTCAAGAGATGGGGGGGGATATAAAAAAAGAGGGAGCCGAAACTTCCTCTTTTTTACTTATCATTAGATTTGGATCTACAGAATGATTACTTTTTCATCTTAGGCATCATCTTACCCATTTTGCTGCTAGTCACCATTTTCATCATTTTGCGTGTCTGGTCGAACTGTTTCAATAGGCGATTCACTTCTTGGATAGTCGTTCCGCTACCTTTGGCGATACGCGTACGGCGTGAACCGTTCAGTATTTCCGGATTGGAACGTTCTGCCGGAGTCATGGAATAAATGATGGCTTCGATGCTCTTGAAAGCATTGTCGTCAATATCAATATCTTTGATTGCTTTTCCTACTCCCGGAATCATGGAAGCGAGGTCTTTCAGATTACCCATTTTCTTGATTTGTGCAATCTGGCTAAGGAAGTCGTTGAAGTCGAATTGGTTTTTGGCAATTTTCTTCTGTAAGCGTTTGGCTTCTTCTTCATCGTATTGTTCCTGTGCGCGTTCTACCAATGAAACGATGTCACCCATACCGAGAATACGGTCGGCCATACGGGCAGGGTGGAATTGATCGATTGCTTCCAGTTTTTCACCTGTACCTACGAATTTAATCGGTTTGTTCACTACCGAACGGATAGAAAGAGCCGCACCACCGCGGGTATCACCATCGAGTTTGGTCAGTACCACACCGTTGAAGTCCAGACGTTCGTTGAATTCTTTAGCCGTGTTTACAGCGTCCTGACCGGTCATGGAGTCTACCACGAACAGAATTTCGTTCGGGTTGATTGCTTCTTTGATAGCGGCGATCTCGTTCATCATCTGCTCGTCTACTGCCAGACGTCCGGCTGTATCGACGATAACGAGGTCGTATCCTTTGGCTTTGGCTTCCTGAATGGCGTGTTGTGCGATTTCTACCGGATTCTTGCTGTCCAGTTCGCAGTACATCGGTACTTCAATCTGTTCTGCCAATACGCGTAACTGTTCGATAGCTGCCGGACGGTAAACGTCACAAGCAACCAGTAATGGCTTACGGTTTTTCTTGGTTTTCAGCATCCGTGCCAGTTTACCGGAGAAGGTGGTCTTACCCGAACCCTGCAAACCTGACATCAGGATAACTGCCGGACGGGCGTCAATGTTGATCTCGGCTGTCTCTCCACCCATCAATTGTGTAAGTTCATCATGCACGATTTTCACCATCAATTGGCTTGGCTTCACAGCCGTAAGAACGTTCTGGCCAAGCGCTTTTTTCTTTCACTGTATCCGTGAAATTCTTTGCCACCTTGTAGTTTACGTCGGCGTCGAGAAGTGCTTTACGTACGTCTTTCAGCGTCTCCGCCACGTTGATTTCGGTGATTTTGCCTTCACCTTTCAGAATCTTGAATGACCGTTCTAGTCTTTCACTTAAATTATCGAACATAGTTATTTAATTACGAATTACTAATTACAATTTACTTGGCCGAAAGAGGGACTTTTCCGTCTACTCTTTATTTGAGCTTGCAAATGTACAAAAAATCTCTTGTATTTATATCTTTTTTTCTGCCATTTTCCTTTTTGAGATAAATATAACTTGTTATCAACAGTAAGCTATAATACACAATCTCAATTGTAAAGACAGATTTCGATTGGTGCTTTCAGCCACATTCCGATGAAAACAATGTAAGATCCGTAGATGATGATTGTAATTGTTTCGAGTAACAGGGCTGCTTGTGTATTTCCTGTTCCGGAGATACCGTTAAACACCACGTTGGCTACGGATGCGATAAGCATGGCGCAACAAATTACATATACCGAGGGGACGGATTCCGTAATGAGCGCAGCTTCACTAGTGTAAATGGAGAGCAGGAATTGCGGAAACAGTGCCGATACCGCTACTAACCCCAGCATGATGAAAAAGGAGAAACGCGCAATTTTATTGATGAGCGGCATGACGTGTTGTATGCCGCCTGCACCGATTGCATTACTTACCAGACTGTTGGTTGTCGTGGCCAGTGCATTGACCGGAATTAGCAATACGACATAAATACTCCGGACGATATTGGCAATCGCCAATTCCCGTTGTCCTAACCGTTCTACGGCTACGAAGAAAACGAACCAGGTAGCCATCGACAGGAAATATTGCAGCATGGTGAAGCAGGAGATACTAAGAATCCGCATCAGCAATGCTGGGTCGAATGTGCGCAGGCGGTTCATACCGTATTTCTTTAAATCGACCGTGGCATACGTATAGATGACGAAAAAGAGAATGGAGGAGGCCTCTGCTAATACGGAAGCAATAGCAGCCCCTTTGATACCCATTTCCGGCAAACCGAACTTTCCCGAAGATTAATGCATAGTCAGTACGACATTAGTTAATGCCATGACAATAGCATTGATGGTTAGCACTTTTAGTGCGTGTAATGCCGATGTACAATGCCCGAACATGACATTGATAAAAGAGAAAAGAATCTGTAAATACGCCAGTTCAGAAACTCCATTGTTCCTTCGTAGATGGGATTCTGAAGAAACCAGCAAACACATGATGTTTCCACCGAATGCTTTGGTGAATCCGAATAACAGCAGGGGCCATGACGACGAACAGGAACATGATTCCTTGAATCATGACGGGACCGACATCCGAATAGCGTCCTTCGCCATTGCGTCGTGCGATGACTATCTGCGAACCGGTACTGAATCGAATGCGATGGTGAATACGCATATAGAATAACCCGCCCATAGCTGATGCTCAAGGGACTTTCACTCACGTGTCCGAGGAATGCTGTGTCGGTGACATTGATGACATTTTGTGCCAGCAAGCTTAGTAGTATCGGATAACTGACACTCCATCTGTTTGTTGGTGTACATAATTAAAAGTGTTTAAGTTTACACTTTGCAAAGATAGTGCTTTATTTCGTTCGGAAACGATGGGGTAGATGAAAACTTAATTTCGGACCTTCTCGGGGTTTTATCGTTGACGAATAGTTTCCTCCGAAATGTTTTAGTAACAATAGTTGATATCATGCCGGATGATGGTTTCCTGTGATACGAATGCATGGTCTGCCAAAAGGTGAATTAGTATCCGGAAACAAAGCATGTTTTCATTCTGGCTTAATGTGAACCGGATGATTCGTGCTTGCCGGTGTTCTTGTGGGTACACCAGTACGCTAATCAAGGCCTGTTGTCCAGTCGCATTGTATCGGTATGAATTTGGGCGTCCGTTTCGCTGGAAAATTCAATCTGGATACCTGTTTCTTCGTTTCTCATCTGCGCCATGCTGCATGCTTCGCTTGCATAGGGTAGTGGCATCATAGTCTTTACAACTGGAACTTCATCATCTGAGCTTCCAAACGGGATCGAGAACGTCATTGACAAGTCTCATTAACTTCTCCGAACTTTTGTGGATGATGTTTGAGTATTCTTGCCTTTTTCCTTGTCTATATTGGGTTCGCTGGCTATGAGTTGTGAAAACCGACCATTGTTGAGTGAGTGGGGTACGGATGTTATAGCTCATGTTGGACGGGAAAGCGATTTTTTTATTTCATTGGTCTTCCGCGTTTTCTGTTGTTTTTCCGTTTCGTTTTTCCGCGTATTTGAGTGCCTTCCGTACCATAAAAAAGTCGTGCCATAAAGATAAAAAGCAGAATCAAGGATAACAAATATAAAAGATCAGATAGGTGAGCTGGATCCGGTTGTTTTCCCTTTTTGATCCAGTTTTTTTTTCGATATTGTATTTGCTTTGTATCTGTGCCATCTGATTGTTTGAGAGGTACAGTGGCTGTCGAGTCTTTGATGGCAAGTGCCTGCTCCACAGGGGGATGGCTTTCCCGCTTTGGTTCTGCCTGTTTCCATATTCTGGCCTTTTTCGAGTAGCTGTTCGGCATAGTCGCTTGTGAAGTCTTTCTTCAACATCGTCAGTGTCGTGTCGATATAATCCGATGCCTGTTGGTGGGCTCCAATTGCCTGGTAATATTTGGCAAATGTGTCGAAAATAGAGTACTTTATACATGAAATAAGTATTCTCGTCCAGATATTCTTTAGATTTTACGAGATGTTCATAGGCTTGTTGCGGCTGATGGGTATTCAGGTAATAATAGCTGTAGAACAAAGTTCATTGAACATATACATCGGCAAATCCTGCTTTTAAGGATGGGTTTGCACTGATGTGGTTATGAAGAGTGTTTTTCCAGTTCCTGCAAATATTTGAGTAGTTTTTATTATCCTTCTTTCTTTGACAACGGATACTAACTGTGACAATACCGAAGATACGGACCACCGGATTTTCTGTCGGAGTGAGTAGCTGGTAGGCAGCCTCCAGTGCTTCTATTCCTTTATATCAGCGCTGGCTGCCGATATATGCATACTCAAGCATTGATAGGCAGCCATACTACCCGGTTACTATTCATTTGGGAGGCTTGCTGTTGCATCTTTTGAGATTCGTTGATAGCAAGTTCGTATTGTTCGTTGAATGTGTACAGGTCTATCTGGAAACGTTTGGCATCAAAGAAGTAATTCCATAAATCTGATTTCCGGGCATGAGGCTCCATTATGGTGAGCCATTTGGCTTACACTGTCTTGATTATTACGATTGTAATAGTATAAAATATGGTAGTAAGCAGCAACAGACCGGCATATTTGTCATTTTCCCAGTTGCAATGCTTCTTTCATTAATGCATCTGAATATTGGATACATTGCTGGTTGTTTTGTTCTATTCTGATGATTTGATTGAGAACATTCAGGCGTGTTGTATCGTACGGTAATGTTTCCAACACCTTTATCAGGCTGTCGGATTCCAAAACAATCTCGGTGCTGGCTTTTACGGTGAGGGTGCAGCATAATAGAAGGATCAGGAGCAGGACTTGTTTCATTCGGCTTCCTCCCTTTCCTTGTTGCTCATGGTAAATGGGGTGTGTGAACAGGAAACGGGCTCCTTCCTCATAATTGAGTCAATCCATATTTTGCCGCCCAGCTGCTCGATAATGCAGATGAGGTGGCAGATGACAGACCGAGTCCTGTCCCTTGAGCATTTTCATTCAGTTTCTCAAAACGGTTGAAATGATTTTATTCTGATTCTCCGGAGAGATACCGCAACCGGTGTCGGTCACGGAAAACAGTGCTGTGTCTTCTGTCTGTTTTTCCAGTTCCATGGTGATGGAGCCTTGTGGAGTAAATTTGGTTGCATTGATAAGAAGGTTGATTAATAATTGTTGTAACCTTGCATTGTCTGTCGTCAATTCTAATGAATGGAGAGAGGTCGAAAAAACGGACGTTAGCATTCGTTTGTTTTATTTTTCTCAACCATGTCGATAACGTTTCTGCATATTGCCACTGCATCACATCGCTCATATTTGAATTTCATCTTGCCTACTTCGAGACTGGACAAGTCGATTACGTCGTTAATCAGCTTGAGTAACAGTTCTGAATTTTGCTGAATAATATCGCTACACTGTTTCGGGTCTCGTTGTCGATGGATTCTTCCGTCAGGATGGAGGAAGCCGGACAACGCATTGAGCGGCGTGCGAATTTCATGGCTCATGTTGGAAAGGAAAAGGCTCTTTGTCCGGATGGAATTTTCTTCTTTTTTCACTTTTCCAGTTCCTGCTGTGATTGGCGCAGTTTTTTATTTCCTCGTCTGACCAAAAGGATGAAAAATACAATCAGTATGACTATGAATAGGATGGTGAACCAGCTCCAGTAGAGGATTGTCTTCTGTCTGTTTAAGTTGTCCAGTTCATTTTTTTATCTATTTGGTAGAGGGTGTGCAATTCATTGATTTGGCGAATATAATTCATTGCGTCCAAAGAGTCTTTGTACGTATTGAATATTTCATAAGCTTCACATGCTTCCTTGCTGTTTCCCATTAGTGTAAGTATGTGTGCACGATCTTTCAGTACTTGCAGGATCTGTATGAGTTGGCTGCTTTGGTATGCGAAAGTAATTCGTCAAGGTGGTTCGTGCCTGCGTGTATTCTTTGGATTCAGTGTAGTCGCGTGAATACAGGTATTTAATCATTAAATGAAAAATATGGGTACTGGTGTTGCCGGCTGATTTGTTCGGTTTGTCGTATATAGTTTAATGCTTCCGGAAGATGATGCATCTGGATGCGATAGAATGCCTGACAATAAACAAGGTGGAAATCGTCTTGGGATTCGTATCATCTTGTTGATAACAGATTCGAGTTCCCGGATATTGTCTTCTATATCTGTCATTTGGTGATAGTTGAGCTGAGCTTCGTCAGGATAAATTGGGACAAGATCGTTTTTGATATATTGGTTTGGCATGAGGGAGTTTCTGAATGATTTCTAATAGCTTCCTTATACGATTTGATGGCAACTTGTGGTGTTGACGAACTTAAATAGGTATTTCCAATGGCGTGTAATGCGAGTGCTGTTCCCAAAGGATAGTCCATTTCTCTGGCTTTCTGGTATATCTGATTGGCCTTGCCGGATGGCAGACTGATGTTGCCTTCTGTGATTAAGGCTTGAACGGTCAGCAGATTTATCTGGAATAGGGAGTGGGTATTGTTGTTCCTTTTTGTAATTCCGGTTCTAAAAGTTTTTCCCAGGCAATGATGCTGTCGACAGGGGCGTCCGACTAAATGGATGATTGTATTCAAGTAAAGGTTGTAATAAAGAAAGACGATCTGAATTTGTACGTGCAGCATATAAGGTGACCGATATTAATGCGGTTACGACTATTGCAATTATATGACGTCTGTGTTTTTCACCTGATATAAGAATTAAGCTTGTTGTAAGTTTATTGCAAAAAAAGAAATTAAAAAAGAGAAGATTACAAAGAAATCTTCACTCTTTTTATAATTTTCTTTTTGGTATCTCTCTCGTGGGGCCCTCGTGGTTGGGGTAGCCGGGGTATGGTTTCTGCATCGTGGATCGGCATCTACTTTCAAACTCGGTCTCGTCTTTTGGTGCGGGCGATGTAATCATCAAGCATGGCACGGTGTTCGGCGAGGACTTTACTGTATTTAGGGTCTTTGGCGAATTCTTGCGTTCTCCGGATCCTTTTTCATATCATATAGCTCTGCTTCTGCGTTACAGCTTCAGATAGTGAGTGTACTTGTATCTCGGTCCGCGTACCATACGTCCGGGAAGTAACGACATATTCATATTCGCTATGCCATTCGGAAACGACATAAAGGGGTGAGTTTTTTCTGTTTCTCTCGCTTTTAATATAGGTGCAAGGCTGATTCCCGGTTTTCGGCCGGGAACAGGAATTCCTGCCAAATCACAAGGGTAGGCAGAAAGATCAGTGTAGGCTGTGTCAATACTTGGTCTATGGGCTTTTTTTGTTGTTGTTTGATGCCGGGACCTGCAAAGATAAACAGGCTGTTGGTCATTTCATCGTAGAAGCTGATGTGTTTGGTCACCATGCGGTGTGAAGCCATCCCATCACCATGGTCAGCCATGATAATAACGATTGTGTTTTTTCCGGCAGGAGTGGGTAAAGTGCTTTCGCTGTCTACTTGCTTGGAAACCATCTTGGTATAGTGTTGGAAAGCAGCAATGTAGTGAGCATTAATTCTCTTCATTCAATGAGGCCTGGGTCATGCGGCGATGACTGCAGCAGATGTATTGTACAGGTTTGGGGATATTGCTCCAGTCTTCCATCCCGAAATTGGCTGTGGTTCCGAAGGGTTCCATAATGGGGCGTCGGTATGTACCCTTTTTCTCGTTCGTCCTACAAATCCACAGATATTGTGAGGGGTTCTGAAAATCTGCGATACAGATGAATGGTTTCTTCGGCGATTACTTAGATAAGTTCTTCGCATGTTCACATCCATAAGCTGTCGTTATTGACCGGGAATTCGGATCAGTGAATGGCTTGCCACTGGTTTCTTTGGTATGCTTGAATCCTCTAAAGTGAACCCATGTCATGCGTTTTTCCGAAGTGTACGGCTTCGTAACCGTTTTCAGAAAAAAAGACTTCCTAATGTCACGGTACATTTTCGGGAATACGTGGGTTGATAGGTTCGCTGGAGTTGGAACCGCATTCGTTTGATGAGGTGTCATGTCATGCCCGCTCCATAAAGCTGCGCGTGAGGGTTGGCTGAGGGGGCAGCCACATAAGCGTGGAGAAGATTGCTCCTCGTGAAGCGACTTCGTCAATAGGGGAGGGTGCAGCCTTGTGTTTGCCCGTAGCTCCGACGACGCGTTGTGTCAGATGGTCGCACTGGATAATCAGGAAATGGGCTTTTCTTGAGCTTGCGCTGTCACACTGCTGCACTTAATCCCGTGAATGGATAAATAGTTTTCATTACTGGTTAGGATAAGTAATAGTTGATTTTGAAACAAAAGTAGGAAAAAAAGAAAACAAAAAGGGTGAAGTAGTAGTTTTGGACGCAAATGAAAGGGAAGTATTTTGTACAAAAATGTAATGTGTGATGGAGTATTAGGGGGAACTATTGCTGATGAACGTTGGATTGTGAAGGATGAACGGCAAGGCTGGTTATTGATTAACAGGGGTGGCTAAAAAGAGAGACATTGAACAAACTGCAATTATCAGGACGCAGTTGTCACCGTTCATCGACCCCATCGTTTTGCGCTAATTAGCTGTTCATGCTCATCAGGAATTCATCGTTATCTCTGGTTTTTTCAAACGGTCTTTAACAAGTCCATTGCTTCGATCGGTTCATGTCTGCAAAGATATTTTTACGTAATATCCACATGCGGTCAGGGTTGTTTTATCAAAGCAACAGGTCGTCGCGACGAGTGCTGGATGCGGTAATGATGACTGCCGGGAAGATACGTTGTTGGACAGGTTGCGGTCGAGCTGCAACTCCATGTTTGCCGGTACCCTTAAATTCTTCGAATAACTTCTCCATTTTAGAACCGGTATCGATCAATGCGGTAGCGATGATGGTCAACGAGCCGCCGTTTCAATATTACAGGCAGCACCGAAGAAACGTTTGGTTTGTGCATTTCATCCACCACCGGAAGAACTTTACCGGATGCAGGAGATACTGTATTGCATACGAAGGCAGACGGGTGATAGAGATCAAGGAAGATCTTACGTCGTGACCACATTCTACCAAACGTTTTTGCCTTTTCAATACGATACCTGCAATTTTTGCGTGACGTTCTGCCGGTTCGTCGAAGCTAGAAGCGATAACTTCTGCGTTAACGCTGCGTGCCATATCGGTTACTTCTTCCGGACGTTCGTCAATCAACAACATAATCATATAAACTTCAGGTGATTGGCGCGATAGCGTTAGCGATATCTTTCATTGAATAGTCTTACCTGTCTTTGGGCACAGGCGACAATCAGGCGTTGTCCTTTACCGATAGGGCAAAGGTCAACAACGCGTGCAGACTATAAGATTCTGAATAACCACCTTTAGGATTTGAACTTTTCATCAGGAAGAAGGTGTCAGATGTTCGAAAGGAACACGGTCGCGAACAGCTGCGTCTTTCTCCTTCTTTGGGTGGACGGATAACACCTTCCACTACATCGCCGGTTTTCAAACCAAAGAGTTTGATTTGAGATTGTGATACATAAATGTCGTCAGGGAAGAAAGGTGGTTGTTGGAAGAACACGGAGAATCCGTATCCATCCTGCATGATTTCCAGAACGCCTACTCCGTTGAGAATATCATCGAATTCGTAAGGCTTTTCGCGTTCAATAACCTTGCGTTCCTGCTGTTGTTGTTGCTGTTGTGCTGGAAGATTCTCGTTCCGCATGGTTTTGCTGAGTGGCACGTGGCATCGGTAAGCGTTGTTGGTTCTGATTCTGAACCTGATTTTGATTATTGTTATTCGCTGGAAATTATTATTATTGTTATTAGCGATTATTGCTTATTGTTCACATTGTTGTTACCGTTGTTATTGTCGCGTGAGCAGGAAACAATACGCAGACGTGCTGCTGGACTGCTGCTGTTGGTTTGTTGCTGTTGAGGATGAGATGGCTGTTCCGGTGCTTTGTCTGTGCTGATTCTGTTTTGGCTTCGATTTCGAATAATTCGGTAGGAAGCTCTATTTTTTCAGAAGGCAGATCTTCGATTGAGACAAATCAATGCGTCGTCAACGCTGGATGAATATTACTTTCCTCGTCGATAACAGGTGCAGCTTTCTTTTTGTGGTTTATCTATTACCTTTTTCTCTACAACAGGTTTGTTAGGTTCAGTAGCCGGTTTATTTGTTTCTGCAACAAGGCTTATTGCTTCTGCAACTGGTTTTGTTTTGCTTTCTTCTCAGCTGTTTGCTGGTTGTACCGGAGCTGAAAGCTTTTCCGTAGCACCAATAGCTTTTTCTCTGCAACAACAGGGTTTGGGTTCCACTACTTTGGGTGCTGCCACGGTTTTGCATTTTTTTTCTGCTGCTTTTTCTCTTCTGCATCAGAGCTCTTGAGGACGGCCCTACTTTTACGCTTGGGGTAAGCAGTGTTTTCCGCTTTAGCTTCTACAACAACAGTTTTTACTTTTTCTTTTGTTTGTACTTTCTTCTTTCTTGGAAGGTTGTGGTGCAGCTTTTACAGGGAGCGGTCTCTTTTTTTTGTCTTGTTAGCCTCTTCACTCTTTGTTGCGGAAACCACTTTGTCTTCTTTTTTTTTTGGTAAAGGAGCTACCGTGAGCCTTTTTCTTTTGTTCTTCATTTTTGCGTTCTTCTTTTAGCTTTATCTGCCATGCTGGCTGGCGAAAATACAATGGCCTGTTCATCGAGTATTTTATAAACAAGATTCTTCTTTTGTATGAGTCTGCTTTTTTTATGCCTAACTCTTTGGCGGTGAAAGTTCCGACCAGATTTTTGTCGTTTAATTGGATAATGTTACATATAGTATGGTAAGTTATTAATTTTCTTTTTTTTGCTGAATTATGGACAGCATTACTACAGCTCATGGCTGGAATATGCGAGCATACGTTTTGTTTTTATTCTGAATTAGGGATGGCATATGTGTTGAATCGTAGAATGTTTCAACAGGGCAAAAGATAATAATTTTTTTTGGTTTCATGAACAATCAAACATTTTTTCCACGGCGTAAAGTGTATCTTTGCTACATAAAAAGAAAATAGTATGACAATAAAATGAAGCTCATTTAATTTATTTTTCGCCTACACACACATCTAAACAAGTTGCGGGAGGCGATTGTTCACCAGGACGGGCATAAAAAATATTTTTCTATTAATGTGACGCAGCAGATTGCGGATGAAATTAATGATTCCTACATCTCTTTGGCTATTATTGTAGTACTTACATGTATGGAGGACATGTCGCTCCTTTGGCAATGGAACGTTTACAGTATTATCCGTGGGTGGATACTCCTACCGTTTTAGTGAGTGGTTTACCTTGAAATCGCGCTTATGAAAAAGCTTTAATGGAACTGGATGCTTTTGCTATTCCTCCACGGATTTAAAATGTGCCGGGAGGCAGCTTTTGATGGAGAACATTCATATAGTACCGACAAATACCCACGTTGCAGTGGGACGTCCTGATGAATCGGATTTAGCCTTTGCTGCGGAGTTTGGGAAGAAAATCATGGAAAAATACAGACAGCTGATAGTATGGATACCCTTTATCCGGTGGATGTACGTACTATCAAACGTCCGAGTCAACCATTCTTTCCTTTGTTCCGTTTTTGAGGAAAGTCGTCAAGTTACGTAAAGTAATTTTTTCGCTTCCCCGCGTTCCTTGGGTGGAAGATGAGGATTTGTGTACCCATGCGGAGTTATGGTCCCGTTGTCCGGCAGGGCTATAACGAAAGGGGATGAGCTACATACGGATGAGGCTAAATGTATCAAATGTTGCGCGTGTAAAAGCTTGCGTTAGGAAAGCAAGGGTGTATGGCTCCTTTTGCAGCTTTGTCGAGATTGCTTCAAGAAAACAGAAGTTGCCTCAGACTATTTTTGTAACTGCACAGACGCGCTTAGTCGTTTCATCATCACGAAAGCGGTTGTCTGTTCGTTCGCCTATCAGCCATGCGATGTGTTCTCCACAGCAGACCCATTGGCGTTCTTTTTGGCTGATAGAAAAATTTGCGGTCGGTCAGATAACGCTTATCTTTCCTTTCATTCCAAAGAGGAATAAAAAGTGTCCTGCCATTTCCGGTAATGAATTTCTCCATTCAGTCCAGCATCAAAACAGGCAAATTTCCTTTTTCACGTGGAATGAGAAAACCGGGAGGTATCTTTGATCATCTGAAAAGGAGGAAGAGTCTCATTTTCAGATTCAGCTGTGTTTCTATTATCATGGAATTTCTGTCTTTATCACTCTCCATTCTTTTTGCTACAGAATTGCTTGCTCGGTTGGCTATGAAGCGAATGGGTGATATCTTTGATTTGTGCGGAATTGAACTCCTAGAGGATGCAGGGACTTCTGAAATAAGATGAGCTTTCGGGTGCCAGGTTCCTTTACCAAATCACAGATTCTGATACCTTCTGCCGTAATGATTTTCTTTTTTTAGTTTCCTCTATACATTTATTATATATAGTGGCTACATCATTCAGATAATTACTCGTATCTATCAGAGTGCTTTTTGACTGACGGATTAATTTCCTGCATGAGGAAGGAGGTTGAGTCGGATTTTATTACGGGTATATTCGTCTTCCAGATTGGTGCTGTCTGTCACATATCTTAGTCCGATGTTTTGCAGGTAACGAATTATCTCTTCCCGGTTGATACAAAGCAGAGGGCGTACGATGGTTCCGATTACGGGGCGGATTCTAGCACAGACCGGTATTCCTGTTCCCCGAATCGGGTTGAGTAGTATAGTTTCTATGCTATCATCGCATGGTGATGGGCCACAGCGACAACATCTGCCTGACATTCTTTTTCTAATTTTTCTCGAAACCATTGAGTAGCGGAGTTCCCCGTGCGGCCATTCTCAATCGAAATATGTCTCCGTTGCATATTGGGTCGTGTTGAAATCAATGGTATGTAAATGGATTTCCATTCTTTCGCAAAGTTGGCGGACAAATAACTCGTCCCGTCTGACTCTTTGCCTCCCGCAGGTGAAATTACA
>VOFK01003487.1_pt1 | contig 21452 bp, 28 predicted proteins | sample 5384121 | NCBI WGS metagenome assembly VOFK01 (sample SAMN12384730, study PRJNA508395) | human gut metagenome | isolation source: healthy gut J | host: Homo sapiens | reverse complement strand
GCTTTATCTTTAATCCGGATAATCACCTTGAATATCAGCGGTTTTGTTTTAATCCTTGCTTGGAAATGCTGCAAAAGTGCGTGGAGTGGTAATTTTATGCGTAAAGAAAGCATTGTTGCGATCTGAAGGTGGCTTCAACAGCCGAAGAAGCGATACCCCACTTATAAACGCCTGTTTGAACAAGGAAATACGGTAAATTGCAGCGATATGAGTGAAACCCGTCATCCCGGAATAGCGTATATTTCCAACTTTATACGGAAGAGCAGAGTCGTGTTGAGATGGCGCTTTTGACACACAGCGTGTGTCATGCGTATGTCCAAGAAGACGGATGAGAGGAAATGGAGTTGCCCTATCAGCTGCGTTCGACTGATGGTGACCAGCGTGTTGTTTTTTGGAGCTTTTATCCGTATCATACGTGCTGGCACATGGCAAGAAACATCTTGAACAGCAATTTAAGAATTTTGCTTTGTCTAAAGAGCGTGCCAGTTTGTTTGATGATACTACCGCATCTGATGCGTTATACATTGGTGCTGATATTGCAGACCTGTATATTATCCTGTTTTTTGTGTACGATTATTTTTCGGACCATGACCTGCTCCTTTTTTCGTACGGTTCCTCATTGTTTATTGCTAAGTATTTACATTGGTTATGTAAGTTTTTTTTTCTTTTGTCATCAAATGGCTTCTTTATAGCTTTGTAAATTGATTTTCTTTAACAAAACACGCAATATTATTTGGCTGGAATCTTACTTTAATGTTGTAATCGGAGCCGGATTTTACTTTTCCAATTGTACTTTTGATTGTGTATTTCGATCTGTCACCGCAAATTGCTCCTTATTTTATCGGTTTTGTTATAATAATTGCTAAAATTCTGCTGTTTTATAAGTGCTTTAGTAACTTTTTTCAACAAATTTCATGGTGCTTTCCATTTAATTCTGTACTTTTGTGCCCTTGAAATACTCCCCAGATTTTGTTCTGTGGAAAGGGATTATCTTAGCGAACAACATTTTGGTTTTAAATTTTTTAGTACATTGAAAATAAAAAAGTCCTCGTATCTCAGCCGAAGCCGACTTCTGAAAAGTCGCCATACTATGATATTGCTGAGAAGTACGGTGTGAAAATTGATTTCCGCCCGTTCATCAAAGTTGAGAGCTTGTCGGCCAAAGAGTTCAGACAGCAAAAAGTCTCTATTCTTGATCATACCGCTGTGATTTTTACATCGCGGCACGCTATTGACCATTTCTTCAATCTGTGTGCAGAATTGCGTGTTACTGTGCCCGAAACAATGAAATATTTCTGTACGTCCGAAACCATTGCTTTGTACATTCAGAAATATGTTCAGTATCGTAAACGTAAAGTATTCTTCGGCGCGACCGGTAAATTCGCAGATTTGGTGCCTTCTATCGTAAAGCACAATACGGAAAAATATTTGGTGCCGATGTCTGATGTACACAATGATGAGATCAAGACTTTATTGGATAAAAAATAAAATTCAGCATACGGAGGTAGTGATGTATCGTACGGTAAGTAATGATTTCACTCCCGAAGAAGAGTTCGATTACGATATGCTGTTGTTTTTTCAGTCCTGCAGGAATCACCTTTGATGAAGAATTTTCCGGAGTTCGACCAAAAGGAAATTGCGATAGGATGTTTTGGTCCTGCTACTGCTAAAGCGGTAAAGGATGCCGGATTGCGGTTGGATCTGGAAGCTCCTACCGTAGAGGTCTCCGTCCATGACTGCGGCATTGATATGTTTATCCGCGAGCGTAATAAGGATTAATTTTTAGTTTATATCCCAAAAACCGGGGGTTTTGTATCAATAAAGTTGTAACTTTGTGATTCGAAACCCCCGGTTTCTTTTATTTTTAATAAAAGAAAGAAGATTATGGTAGAATATACACTCGGTAAAAAAGAGCGTCTGAATAGTAAGACATTGATTGAGCTGCCTTTTTTTCAGGTGGAAGCAAGTCTTTTTTCCGGCTTTTCCGCTACGTGTGGTGTATATGTCGGTAGAGCCTGTGGAGGAAGATATGGCGGCAGCTTCTATTTTGATAAGTGTTCCCAGTGAACGCAGTGAATTTTGGTGAAGCGTCGGTACGGAAGCTTACCGCAAGAACAAGCAGCTATTGACGGATGCACTGGTTGCCCAAAGAATAAAAAAGACTGGTTTAGCCTTTATATGGTTTGGACAATGAGATTCATCCTTCGGCCGAGATAGAGAAAGGGAAAGTGAAGAGATTGCTGTTTCATATAATGGAAAAAATAGAATGAAAAAAAGCTGCTTTTCACGTCTTCTGTTACTCCTATTTATTTCTACAGAGGGGTATATTTCTCCCATGACTCCGCCTTCCTGTCGTTTTGTTCCTACTTGTTCCGAATATGCTATCGAGGCGATTAAGAAACACGGTCCTTTTAAAGGATTGTATCTGGCCGTTCGTCGTTTGTTGCGTTGCCATCCGTGGGGTGGTTCGGGATACGACCCTGTTCCTTAAATTATATCATTTATGCTACTTGATATTCACAGTCATTATGCAGCTCCGATAGCGGGCGAGAGCATTTGGAATGTAGAACCTGCCGTTTTCTCTCCTATTGAGGGGGTTATTATTCTGTGGGCATTCATCCGTGGAAGGCAGGAGCGGTGCGCGAAGAAGAGTGGAGGCTGTTGCGTGAAGCGGCGGAGCATCCGGCTGTGCTGGCTATCGGTGAGGCAGGTCTTGATAAACTGATGCCGATAAAAAACCGGCACTTCAAATGGCAGTTTTCGAGAAGCAGATTTTGTTGGCGGAAGCGATGGGAAAAACCCTTGATTATTCATTGTGTGAAAGCCTTTAACGAGTTGGTGGAACTGAAAAAGGAAATTCCGTCCGAACGTGCCGTGGGTGGTACACGGCTTCCGTAATAATGTGAATATAGCCCGGATGTTGCTGCGTGAGGATATTCGTCTTTCGATAGGAGAGAAGTATCAACTACCTGTGTTGCAGGAGATTCCTTTGGAGTGCTTGCTGACCGAGACGGATGAAAGCCGGATGCCCGTCCGTGACATCATAAAGAGTATTGCCGAAGTGCGGCGGGTGACCGCAGAAGAGCTTTCCATGCAGATAGCCGAAAATGCGGGAAAAATCTTTTTTCAGCGATAAGAGTTGTTTCTTCAGATAAAGAGTCGTACTTTTGTGGCATTAAAGTATAAATCAAACAATTAAATAGATTAATCATTCGATGAATTTTGTAGAAGAATTAACATGGCGTGGAATGGTGCACACAATGATGCCGGGCACCGAGGAGTTATTGGCTAAAGAACAAGTTACAGCATATCTGGGCATCGACCCTACTGCTGACTCTTTGCATATCGGCCACTTGTGTGGTGTGATGATGCTGCGTCATTTCCAGCGTTGCGGCCATAAGCCGTTGGCTCTTGTAGGTGGTGCAACCGGTATGATCGGCGACCCTTCCGGTAAATCGCAGGAACGTAATCTGCTGACAGAAGAGACTTTGCGTCACAACGTAGCTTGCATCAAGAAGCAGCTGGCCAAGTTCTTGGACTTTGAGAGCGATGCTCCCAACAAAGCCGAATTGGTGAATAACTATGATTGGATGAAGGATTTTACTTTCCTTGATTTTGCCCGTGAGGTAGGTAAGCATATCACAGTGAACTATATGATGGCTAAGGATTCTGTACAGAAACGTTTGAACGGTGAAGCCCGTGACGGTTTGTCATTTACAGAATTTACTTACCAGCTGTTGCAGGGTTATGACTTCCTGCACTTATACGAAACAAAAGGCTGTAAACTTCAGATGGGTGGCTCAGACCAGTGGGGTAACATTACTACCGGTGCCGAGTTGATCCGCCGTACCAACGGTGGCGAAGTATTTGCTTTGACTTGTCCGTTGATTACAAAGGCCGATGGTGGCAAGTTCGGTAAGACTGAATCAGGTAACATCTGGTTGGATCCCCGTTATACTTCTCCTTACAAATTCTACCAGTTCTGGTTGAATGTAAGTGATGAGGACGCTGCCCGCTACATCAAAATCTTTACTTCACTGAGTCAGGAAGAAGTGGAAGCATTGACGGCAGAACATGCCGAAGCTCCACATTTGCGTGTATTGCAGAAGCGTCTGGCCAAGGAAGTGACTGTTATGGTTCACTCGGAAGAAGACTACAATGCGGCTGTCGAGGCATCAGGCATTCTGTTTGGTAATGCTACTTCGGAGGCATTGAAGAAACTGGATGAAGACACGTTGCTGGCCGTATTCGAAGGTGTTCCCCAGTTTGAGGTATCACGTGATGCATTGGCAGAAGGTGTGAAAGCGGTAGATTTATTCGTCGATAACGCTGCTGTCTTCGCTTCAAAAAGGTGAGATGCGTAAGCTGGTTCAAGGTGGAGGCGTTTCGCTGAATAAAGAGAAATTAAATGCCTTTGACCAAGTAATCACTACTGCCGACCTGCTGGATGAAAAATACCTGTTGGTTCAACGCGGAAAGAAGAATTATTATCTGGTGATTGCCAAATAAGGAAAGAGAGATTCTTTGTGATAGATATAAGAACGGAAGGAGAGAACATACACATTCTCTCCTTCCACTTTTTTATAACTTCATATTCGCACTTTATTTCCCGTCTATCTCCTTCAGCAGTTCATCCACAGCCACTTTCAACTGGGTATCTTCGCCCTGAACAACTGTCTCCGGTGCATTGGCTACCTTGATATCCGGTTCCAACTGTGTATTCTCCAGATAACTTCCGTCCGGCAATTGATAACCGATGATAGGGATACCGAATACCAATGAAGGGTCTTGAAGCGTTTCCCACGATACACTCGTCATGTGCCCGGTACAGGCATACCCACCAGTTTGCCCAGTTTTTGATGACTGTAAACCCACGGAGTACCGTGTGCATTACTATAATTGGCTTCGCATTGCAGCATGATGGACGGTTTGTTCCAACGACGACTCGGCATATCACATGCTTCACGTCCACGTACCACCTGAGTGAAATACTTCTTACCGCTGAATAGTATCTCTATATCCTCGTGCAAGCGGCCTCCGCCATTGAAGCGAGTGTCGATGACAATTCCTTCGCGATCATTGTATTTACCCAAGATGTCCGAGTAAACAGAACGGAAACTGTCATCACCCATCGACTGGATATGTACATAACCTAAACGTCCGCCGGACCATTTATCCATCGGCGGCACGCTGTTTCACCCAGCGTGTGTAGAGCAGTTCGTTGAATGCACCGTTGCTGATAGGCATCACTACTTCTTCCCAGCGTTCTTTGGTCTGAGGATTATAGAGAGATACCAGCGTCTTCTTCCGGCTTAAATTATTGAAGAGTGCCGCATAGTCTGCTTCGGCAGTAATTTTTTTCCGTTTATTTTCTCTACAATATCTCCGGCTTTTACTTTGAGCGGGCATGGTCGAACGGTCCTTTTTCCACCACTTCGGAAATGAGCAACCCCTTGCCGTCATAGCTCCAGTCGTACAGCAGTCCCAGGTTGGCTGTGGCATCTCCCTTTAGATTGGAATAATAACGTCCTCCGGTGTGTGACACATTGAGTTCGCCCAACCATTCGCTCAGCATCTCGGCAAAATCATAGTTATTGCTGATATGCGGCAGGAATTTGCGATAAGCGGCACTCATGGCATCCCAGTCTATTCCATGCATATTGAGATTGTAGAAACGCTTCTGATGCTGTTTATAGACATGATTGAACATATATTCGCGTTCGGCTGCCAAGTCCATCGTCATATCTGCCTTATAGCTTATGGGCTTTAATGTTTCGGAAGCGGCATTCATCTTCTGCATGGTGCTTCCGCCCAAAACAAAGATTTCTTTTCCTTCCTTATCCATTTCCATGTTTGTCCAGCCGGTATTCATCTTGTGGAGCAACTTGGTATCCTTTTTTCTGAGGTCCAGTTTCCAAAGGTCGAATCCGCCTTCAAAAGCAGAAAGATAATAAAGCTTCTCACCGTCTTTGGAGATGATGGCGCTGCTTAAGTTCGATGAGTTGGGAGTGAGGCGCACAATGCGGTCTTCCATATTCTTCAGTTCGACCACAATGTCCTTTACTTTCTCTTCTTTGGTATCTTCCTTTTTATCCTTATCTTTTTGCTTATCTTTCTTCGATTCGTCTTCTTTGGTCTTATCCTGTTCCTTTTCCAGTTCTTTCTGCAACTCGTAGTCTTCTTTGCTCAAGCGGAACTTGTCGTATGCATCCTGATTGAGGAATACCAGCATGACATCGTTCAATGATCCCCATGAAGCGTGATTGCGCATGCCATAGCGTTCGGTGATGAACAGAATCGCATTGCCGTCGAGCACCCAACGGGGCGAACCGCTGGTGTAACCGCTGTTAGTGATATTAATGATATCTCCTCCTTGTGCATTGACTAAGCCGATATCCGAATATGGGTCATGCTTGTTTCCGATAAACTCTAATGTAAACCATTTGCCATCGGGCGACCAGGCATAATCAAAGCCTCCTCCGGTGCTATACCATGTGAACCGTCTGTCACCTGGCGTACTTTTTTTGTATCGAGATTCATCACCATCAAGCGGTTACGGTCTTCGATAAAGGCAAGTTCCTTGCCGTCCGGTGAAAACCGGGGATAGGCGCGCTCCACCTTGGCGGACGGCAGCAATACTTCCTCTTCGATAAGAGTGGCATTCGGGAAGTTGGCTTCTTCCTTGCGTGCTATTTTAGCCAGATACAATTCCCAATTACCGTTTCTCTCGCTGGCGTATGCCAGTGTGCGGTTATCGGGTGCAAAGGTTACCCCTGCTTCGCGTGCCGGGGTGTGGGTAATCTGTTTGGTAGTAGTGTAATCAGCCGAAGTGACAAAGACTTCTCCGCGTACAATGAATGCAACCTGTTTTCCATCGGGTGACACCGTGGCCGAAGTAGCGCCCTTGGTAAAACTTAAGTCGGCTACTTTGTCCTGATCGTCACGTATCAGGTTTATTTTTACTTTTTGCGGGCGGCATTTCCTTGTTGGGTATAGATTTCGCCATCATAAGTATAGCACAAAGTTCCGTTGCTGCCCATAGAAAGGAAACGAACCGGATGGGTCTTGAAACTTGTCACGGGATTGACGGATTGTGGGGCATTGAGCGGGAACGAATATACATTGAAACTTCCCCCGTCACGTTCGCTCAGGAAATAGACAGTCTGATTGTCCGGTGAGAGAACCGGATCGGTCTTCACCTGCATGCCGGGTAAGGTTGGTATGTTTCTTGCTTTGCGTGTCATACATCCACACATCTCTGGTGATGGAAGAGGTATGATGTTTGCGCCATTCATCTTCAAAACCTTTTCTGTCTTGATAAAGCAAGGTTTTTCCGGTTTTTATCAAAACATACAGCCTCGGCAGGAGTTCCCAACACCTGTTCGGTTCGTCCTCCCTTGGTCGACACTTTATATAGCTCGGTCATGGCCGATGTGGGAAACAAGGCACTGTTGGCAGGGTCTTGAATAGCAGCGGAGAAAAGTATGTATTTCCCGTCCGGGGTAAAAGCGGAAGGCAATTCCGTTGCCGAATGAGTGGTGAGCCGTTTTGCCGGTCCGCCGTCGGCAGGCATTACAAATACATCGAAATTTCCGTTCCGGTCACTGGCGAAAGCTATCTCTTTTCCATCGTGCGACCATATAGGTGTACATTCGTAAGAACTCTGTGTGGTGAGTTGGGTGGCAGTGCCTCCTTTGGCGGGCACCTTATAAATATCCCCTTTATAACAAAAAACGATTTCCTTCCCATCCGGGGAAATCTGCACGTCACGCATCCAGAGTGGAGTTCCTGCGTAACTGTTCGCTGTTGCTATGCAGCCCAGCGCAATGCAAGCTAGAAGTTTTTTCATCGTATCGAAATCTTTTAATTAGGTTTACAAAGATAAGCATTTGCATATTGTAGCAAAAAAAAGTGCGAAAATATTTGGACTATATAGATAGAAAAACGTATCTTTGCACCGCTTTCCAAGGAAAGCACATAATGATTGGACTATGGTGTAATGGTAGCACAACAGGTTTTGGTTCTGTTTGTCCAGGTTCGAATCCTGGTAGTCCAACAAACTACTTATTAAAGATAAAAGCCCATCAAATTGCATGTTTGACGGGCTTTTGTTATTCCGGCCCTTATCACCCATACTTAGCGAGTCCGATATGACGGAGCCTGACACTATGACATATATACGTGCAGGTTCATGCGTACGTACGTGTAGTTCGATACGTATATACGTGTGGCCTGATGCCACCGTATGTGTAGCCCGATGCGTACGTACACACTTTACAAACAGGGGGATATGTCAAAACGTGGACAATGCTGTCTTTTGGTTCGTAGGGGCGAGGTTTAGTTTTTACACACTCCCATGCTGCAAAAAAGACCTTGATGTTTTCCAAAAAGATGGTGATGTTTCTTAAAAACATCACCATCTTTTTTAAAAAGCTCGGTATGTTTTTTATGTAAGGGAAGATGGAACCACCCTCACCAAGTCGGTCATTCCTTCTTTTCCGTTCATTCTTACATTTTATCCAAAACATGCGGATAATCAGTCTGTTAAGAATGACAGGACATCCCCTCATCCTCCTTTCAGCCGTGCTTCCGAGTCCTTTCACAAGCTGCCTTCAGTAATTCCCTTGTGTACTTTCTACACCTCTTTTTAGACTACCGTAAATGAAAGCGTTATCGAAAAAGTTCAAAAGCCGGAAGAAGTTTTATGAATGAAAGGAGGCTGAAAGGGGGATGACACGATATTCCTTCACAACCGGACCCATCAGCAGGGCGTTTCAGCGGTAGATGAAAGGAGGTAGGAAGAAACGGATTTTCGCCATTATGCGTTTCAAGAACTTTTTTGAAGAGGCTGAGATCTTTCTGAAAGTTTAATGCCCTAGCGCCGGAAAGATATGGTAAGCTATACTTTCGTCTGAAAGCAAGATAGAGGCACTACATTTCATATCTTTAAGGATGGGATAAGAAGCATGCTTATTGTTTATTATTATTTCGGCTTTGAAGAAATTATTTCCTTCCATTACGGTTATTGTATTCGCGCAGTTCACTATTTTCCCATGTGGATAACCATACCGGCCTGCTTCATATCCTTCGAATTCCATCTCTACAGGCATTTCTTTCTTCACTTTTGTAATGTATCGGTAGGGAATAAGCACTTCGGCATGAATGCAGCCGGTTACATCAGTTCCTGTTACGGTGGCTGTGGCCTTGATATTTTCAGGATAAGGAATAAAGAATGCCGCCAATATTAATATCAGTAGAATGACGGTGATATCGCCTATTCCGGTGCGTATGATTTCGGGTGGTACTTTGCCGATGATGTTCCTTACCTTTTCACTTCTTAGTTCTATATTATTGAAATCTGCCATAATTTTCTCCTTTTTCTAATTACCCAGTTCTAATTGGTTTTTTACAAGATTGTAATAGGCCCCCTTTTTCTCTATCAGTGAAGCATGATTACCTGTCTCCACTATACGTCCTTTTATCCAACACGAGAATTTGGTGGGCATTTTTACGGTGCTGAGCCGGTGGGCTACCACCACGACTGTTCTTCCCTTATAGAACTGATCCAGATTCTCGACTATGGTGCGTTCGTTCTTGGCATCCAAGGCATTGGTGGCTTCGTCCAGAAAGATATATAACGGATCTTTATAGACGGCGCGGGCTATCAGTATACGTTGTTTCTGTCCCTGGCTCAATCCGATTCCGTCTCTGCCTATCATGGTGCTGAACCGCATGGGCAGACTCATGATGAATTCTTTTATATTGGCTATCTCTACGGCGCGCAGCAGTCTTTCTCCATCTATGTCTCCGTCGTCTACGGCGATGTTTCGGGCAATGGATTCGGAGAATATCACTCCGTCTTGCATTACTACCCCGCACTGTCTGCGCCACCATTTCAGGTTGAAGCTGTTCAGGTTGGCTTCTCCTATTTTTATTTCTCCCTTCATTACAGGATAATACCCCAGCAACAGTTTCAGCAAGGTGGTTTTTCCACTGCCCGAAGCACCCACTATGGCAGTCACTTTCGTTTCGGGGATGGTGAGGCTTACATCTTCTATGGTCATTTTTCGGGCTGTGGGGTCATATTTGAAGCCGACATGCTCAAAAGAAAGGTCATTGGAGATACCGGGTATTTCGTTCAATAGCCTGTGCTCATTCTCTTCATTCTTCATTTTATGAATTTCATTGATGCGTTCCAGACTGATTTTCACATCTTGCAATGAATAAAGGAAGCTCATCAATTGTTCCACCGACTGTTCAGTTGTCCGATGATGTATTGTACTGCCAGCATCATACCCAGTGTCATTTGTCCGTGGATGACGGCGGTAGCGGCAACCACGGTTATCACTATATTTTTCACTTCGTTGATGAATATGCTTCCGGCCTCCTGTGTTTGTTGCAGCTTCAAACTTTTCATTTGCACGCCGAACAGATCCGCCTGTACATCTTCCCATTCCCATCGCCGGCGTTGCTCGCAGTCTTGCAGCTTAATCTCCTGCATGGCAGTGATGAATTGGTAGGTCTTGTTGCTGTTTTCTGCCTGTTTTTCGAATAATTCATAATCCAGAATTTTTCTTTTTCCCAGAAACAAGGCAATCCATAAAGCATAAAGAACGCTTGCCAGCAGAAAGATGCAGAAAATGGTCAGATTATAACTGAATAATACACAGCCGAACACCACGAAACTGAGCAGTGAGAACGTGACGTTCAGCATTTGGGTGGTGAGGAACTTCTCTATCCTGTTATGGTCGTTCATGCGTTGCATCAGGTCACCCATCAGTTTGGTGTCGAAGAATGACATAGGGAGTTTAAGCAATTTGATGAAAAAGTCGGAAACCAACGAAATATTGATTCGCATACTGATATGCAGCAAAATCCATCGGCGGATAAAGTCGACCGAAGCGCGACTGATGGTCAGCACCAGTTGCCCCAACAGGATGAGGTAGATAAAGTTCAGATTTTGATGGACGATGCCCACATCTACAATCGCTTGCGTGAGGAATGGAAAGATAAGTTGCAGCAGACAGCCCACTAATGCCCCCAGTATGATTTGTCCGAAGTAGCGTCGGTATTGTCTGAGGTAACCCAGCAGGAAACGGAAAGAGCGTTTGTCTTTTGTTGTTTCTTCCTGCTGCTTATAAAAGGCAGGTGTAGGCTGTAAAAACATGGCTATTCCTTTTTTCCTCTCCATTAGACCGGGTACTGAGCCAATGTTCTTTAAATTCCCTGTTGTCATAGGTTACAAGTCCTTTGCCGGGATCTGCAATGTAGCATATTTTACCTTTCTTTATCCGGTAGAGTACTACAAAATGATTTTTTGGTTCCAATGCAGGATACAGGGCAGGGGGGCTTTTGTGTAATTGTTCTGTTGTTACCCGTCCGCACGTGGTGTGCAGTCCCAGTCGGGTTGCCGCTTCGCTGATGCCCAGCAGCGACACGCCTTCGTTGGTAGCAAAGCAGTAGCGGGAAAGAGTATCTTGTGAATACTCTTTCCCATGGTATTTGCATATCATTTGCAGGCAGGCAATGCCACACTGCATGGAATCGTGCTGGTGGTAAACATGGAATTTGCTCATAATGGTACGTTAATTTACTCCATATCTTGAAGTATCCACTTCTTTGGGAGTTCTATCTTTAAATCCGTTGAATTTGTAGGTAAAACTCAATGTGATATTGCGTTGATAGAAATTCTGGTTCAGATTTTGATACTGTTTGTCAAATCTTACCTTTATTTTGGTTGATATAAGGATTCAAAGATGTCATTGCATTGCAGGCCGACTATAGCTTTATCTTTAGCAAAAGTATATCTCAAGCCGGTGTTGATGCACCAGTTATCTTCCAAATCCCAGATTCCCTGTATGCAGGGGGTTCTGTAGAAAGCCATAAGATTCATGGTTATATTGGGCTTTTTGATATGAAAATCGTGTTGTAGGCCATCAGAGAACCGGTCCATTTGTTTCTGTTGTATGCAAGTTCAAACCATTCGTTGCTTTTTATAACGTTCATTGTATACGTTTGCAATCAGGTTTGAGCTGACAATATTCCCGAAACTGATAGGTATGACTGCTGTAAGGTTCAGCAACGACGTATAGTCTATATTGAAAGTTTTATGCAGTAATTGCAGCTTTTCCGGCGATTGATAGCTTTGGTCTATGAAGAAATCTTCCACCTTATAGTAGGAGACTTGAAAAGTGTATTTATTCTTCAATACATAGGTCAAATTGGCATTGCCGGTTCGTGCCGGTTTTAGTAGAGGGTTGCCCATAGAGACGCTATATTCATCATTATAGGAAGTGTAATTCTGCCTTTGCCAGTAACTGGGATAGCTCCTGATGGAATTGTATGCCAACTGGAAGATGTGATCGTTTGCCGGGATAAAAGTAACTGTTATATTAGGCAACAAGGCATTTTTTCTGTAACTGTTTATTTTGTATAATTCACCGATGAGTGAACAATCTATCGACAGTTTTCCTTCATAGAAAGATTTTTGGGTACCGGCATAAATATTTCCTGTATGTTCTTCTGTAGCGAAGGCGCTTGTATAGCTGCCTTCATTGTCGTGCTGTTTATCTACATTACTTTGTTTGTTGTTGTTCTTTACATAGTTATAGCTGGCTCCATAGTTTAAAATCCAATTGTTTTTCAAGTTATGGCTCATGTCGGCATACGCTTTCACGCGGTCTATATTCTGTTTTCGCTGATAGGTGAATGCATCTATGGAGTGGTGGTCTTTTTATACTTCATGTTTTTGCGTGTTGTCGTCTGTATAGTTAGTGTATTCTACAGAAATGTTCCCCATTTGTGTTTGTAGTACAGGTTGGCATCGTGCAAGTAGTCTTTTCCTTTTGTTTAGGGAGTTTGCATCCGAAAACAGGTTGTTCACGCTATATGCATCTGATTTGTTCGGGGGCATATAGTCCGTTGTATGACAAGTTCCAGTGATTGGGTATCATCTAAGTTATACGCTATGTTTGTGTATACGTTATGTTTTGTTGCTAGTTGATTTGGTGTGATTTTCCGAGTCGATGTCATAGATGTCGTTTCCCAATGTATGTTTTTGTTGTAGTTGTGCTTTTACTTATTTGTTCGTTGTCAGCAATTGAATACATTAGGTCGAACGACCATTTGGGGCTAGTCAGAAACAAACTTCCCACACCGCTGAAAGAATTTTCATGCTGGTTGGTCCATGTAGCCTGTACCTGTCCATTCATGGTGTATCTGTTTTCTTTTTCAGTACCACATTGATAACGGCACCTTTAATGTGTAGTTGTGGAGGAGCATTGTAGATAACTTCCACTTTCTCCACTTTTTCGGCCGGCAATGTTTTTAAATATTCAATGAGTTGTTCGGTACTCAGGCTGGAGACTTTGCCGGATATTAATATGGTAGTGCCGTTCGCTCCTGCTAAGTTGAGGCTGTTTCCATCTGTGCTGCTGATACTGGGCAGTTCTTTCAGTAGTTCGTGAGCATTAGCGATTATTTTATTTTTGTTTTACTGACTGCAAATCGTAGGTTAATCTATTGTTAATCATTCGAATAACCGGTCGTTCTGCCTTTACGATTACTTCGTCCAGTTTACTGTCTGATTCCTTTAAAATTATATTTCCTATTTGTTCTTTAGATGAGTTCAAGCACATAGCTTCGTATGCCAGATGTTGGAACATCAACCGATAGGGCTTTTCCGTCATCGGAAGAGTGAACCGCCCTTTCCTTGTCCGTTATGGTTCCGGCTATAAAGGTTGAGTCCTGCTTTTGCAGAATGATGGCAACACCTTCTATGGCAACACTGTCTTTGTTTATTACCTGTCCGACAATATTACTTGTTTGTGTGGCTTTTTGTGTGATATACACCAGTGCCAGTAAAATGTATATACCTCATTGTTTATTTATAAATTAGATTTGTTTGAATACTCGGGGCATATTGGCAGCGAGGGTCAGGATAATCCCAATTCTTTTCTCCATACGCTTTTATAACTTTTACTAGGCATCGTCTGTGGTTCTTTCTACAAAACTCAAAAATGTGACATTTCGTGCAGGCACTATTTTCCCGAAACTGAGTTTGTCCCATTTCAAATAAGGCTTTAGCTCTCGGCGATTGCCAAATTTCTGCTAATGTCTGTTCTTTTAAGTCTCCTAAAATGAATTGAGGATGCCAATATAGTTGTTCGCAAAGTGTAACTTTTCCGTCGGGCAATACGAATAATCGATTTTCTAGAATTCCGCATGACCCTCCTTTAAAGCATTGGTCGTTAGGCTTTCCTTTTTATAAATTTCTTCTATGGCTTCATCGCTTACATAGATAGTACATCCTTTATCAGGTATTAGCTCCGATTTAATGAAGGAGCAAATTTCAGTTAAATCTTTTTTTAGTGGCTTGTATTTCTGAAAATGTTTGTGGGAGTATAGATTGATAATTCGGGCACTCTGACTTCCCAATAAACAAGGTTTTTTAATTTGTTTGATGTAGTTGTATAATTCTGTTATATCACTTTTATTTGAATTATGTTTGGTTAAAATGGTATCTATTTGAATCTTGAATCCGTACTTTTGTAGAATGTCAATTCCATCTTTTAATACTTTTAAGATACCCTTTCTTGCATTCGATCAGGTCAATAAGTTTATCTTCGTCTAAAATGTCTAGAGAAATCTGTATGACATTATTGTATCCTGTTTTATATAACTTCTCTGCGATACTGACATTAATAAACCTTAGTTGATATATATAGCTAGGAGCCCGAATCTACTAACTTGTGAAGGATAATGTCCCAATCTTTTGCAAAATATCTGCCTATAATTCATATATATGCATATTTTAAGAAATATTTTTCTGATAGTAGCTAATATCTTTTCGGTATCCAGTTCTATGCATTATTTCTGTTGTGTAGCAATATTTACAGTTTGTAACGCACTTTGTTAGTAAAGCATAAATAACAAAGATTGGGTAGCGATGCATTCTATCCGGTGCTGTGCTCATATTGTTAAAATTGAGCTTTCATGCTAAAATCATAATGGCTACTCCTGCTCTTATTTGGGAAAGAGTATGAGTGTATTTCAGGGAAAATAACTTTATTGGAATCTGTAACTGTAAAGCAATATCCGGAGTTGTTTATATATGGAAAGAATCCATATCATAAACTGCATTAGGAGATAAAAATGAAAATGTTTTGCTATTTCATCTATATGTTCTGCTACTAACGTTTTTATTATCGGTGAAGAGAGATAATATCATGGCTTGAAACGGATGTATGTATCCTATCCATTCTGCAGAAGCATTTATTTACTTGTTGCTGGAATACATAATATCTGTCAATATCGTTTTAAATGATAATTGTGGGTTTAATATGTATATATTATTGACATTATGCTCTTAATGACATCGCCCATAATAAAAATGTTAAACTTTAACGTCTGGACTCTGCAGTTGCCAGTTGGATTTGGATTTGGCTTCGGTTAAGCTTAACCGTGCCAGAACCTACGGTGCAGGTACCAGAACCACATTACATACAGAAAAGATACAAATAGCTCTTGCTTCTGCGCCTCATACATCCATCATTTCTTGGATATCAATGAATCAAGGGATGTTTCCAGTGTCTGTAGATTTCTTTCTTATAGGAGCGTTATAAACCTACTCTTACTGATTATACAGATTAGGTTCTGTACTTATTTAATTTACCGGTAATAAAATAGTCATTTTTAATTTGAGATTGGAATTATAATATCCAATCATTGTCATCTGTGGGGGCATCTCAATCCATATCCATTGGTTTTCTTTGAAAGATGTCCATCCACCACCCCTTTATTGACTCTTAGCGCTTCTGTCGTAAGTTTTCTAAGTTTATTGTTTCCATTAGTGTTTTTTGTACTTGCAAAAGGTAAGTCGTTTTAATTGAGCGTTTATAATAAAAACATAATCATTTTATAATCTTTTTTGACCAGAAACGATTATCTTTACAACCTAAAACTGGATTATAAAAGATGAAGAAATATTATTATATCACACTTATTGCTATGGTTGCAACAGTCTGTCTGCAAATTAGTTATATGTTTAGTTTATATAATCAAGATGTGAGTGAAGATATAATTAATATAGGTGAGGTTACAAAAAAAATAATAGAGGATGAAAAATGGATTCGGAGCGACTTACGATCGGGGCGGTCGATACAAACGAAACCTGTGTTTAAAGTGAAATTATTGTCGGACATGACTCCGCAAGAGTTAGACAGTATTCGTAAATTACCGACTAATAAAGATACATTTAATTTGCCGGGCAGCTAGAAAGATGGGGATAGGTACTACAACCGGAGAGATTGTATCTCAATTGGCGCAAGATTATTTATTAGCAGCTGGTTTTCCCTTAAATTTAAACACTTTGGACAGCCTTTGGCGTGCGTCAGACAGCATTGTCCATCATCCTCATCAATTCCTTCTTTATGATAAAAAAAGACACCGTAATGATTTCTTCTGTTGGAGACTTGGAAAGCCATACGCCTGATTATGTATCTCAGCTTCATCCTATTGGCAATAAAAGGCTTTTGCAATATCTTCAGATAAAGGCAGATATTCCTATGTCTCATTTTCTAAGACATCAGCTTTGGACGCTGGCTCTTTCTGCCTGCATGATGTTGCTGGTGTTGCTTTGTCTGTTTTTCCAGCTGACAGCCATTCGCGTCGGAAGGGAAGCATTGCTTCGCAAGAGGGAGATGACCATCAATGGCACTATTCATGATTTGAAGTCTCCATTGAACAGTGTTATTACGATGATGGGTGGTTGAAACAGACAGCACCCGACAAAGAGACCAAGGAGATGCTTGAAACGAGTAAAGCGGGTGTTAGGCGTTTGATTTCCAATATAGAAGCCTTATTAATGACCGCACGCATGGACCGTCGGCAGGTGGTATTGAATAAAAAGCCTGATAGATGTTCCGAAATGGCAGAGGGAGTGAAAGAAGGAGTTGTCCTGCCTCTATCCGGCAAGCCCCATACCATCTGCATCATCAATGAGCTTCCTGCGGGTTTGCAGGTAATGGCCGATGGTATGTATATAGAGAACGTGATTCGTAACCTGATGGAGAATGCCTTTGAAATATTCGGATGCAGGAGTGAGGATAGAGGTCTCGCTCTCATTGCCGAATGAGCGGTTGCGTGTATCTGTCAAAGACAATGGTTGGGGTATCGCCCCATGCCATCAGAGGAAATTGTTCACCCAGTTCTATCGGCCCCGAAGCGAAGAGCAACAGCAGAAGGGTTACGGCATAGATTGGCGCAATCCAAATATATTATAATGAACATGGAGGGGATAATGGTGAAGAGTGCCGAAGGTGAAGGAAGCACTTTTACATTCATTATTCCATGTCGTTGATTGAAAGGAGAAAAGACGGATGGAGAAGACAAAAAGTTTTGTTTTGAACGATGACATCGCATTGGGTCAAGTGGTGATTTTGGCATTAAGGGGCTTCCGGGCTATGCTGCGGAGTATTGCACTACGCTGGTAGGGATTCAGGGGTGTGGTTCAGGAAATGCAGCCGGACATAATGGTGTTGGATGTAGAGATAGGAGAGAAGAATGGAATAGATGCCGTTGCGAACTCAAGCGACGGCTCCCGATACACCGGGTTTTATTTGTCTCTTCACACATAGCCGGTTCGGAAGTGGCAAGGGCGCTGGATGGGTGGCATCGCTTGTCTGCGAAAGCCTTTCGAAATGGAGTGAGTTGGTGGCTTACATACGCAGGCACACGCCATGCCATCCGAAAGGACTATCCATCGGAATGTTCAATCTGAGAGCCGGAGACAGTATGTTGTTCAAAGGCGAGAGCCTTGAGAAGGCTGACTGATTTTGAATATAAACTGCTGAAATTGTTGGCACAGAACATGAATCAAACAGTAAGTCGCGAACAGATAGTGCAGGAGCTGTGGGAGGGTACTTCCGACGCAGCGAGCAGAGTTTGAATAACTATGTGGCGAGACTGCGGAAATCTATCTGTCGGAAGACGAGAGCCTGTCCTTGGAAACTGTGCCAAGAACAGGATATATGCTTTCCATTTAGGAACTCAGCCGCGCGTTTTATGAGATTGCCTCAATACATTGACAATCTCTACCACATACATTTTGTGAAAGCCTCCGTGTGCTTTCTCCATACCATCGGTCGATAATGCTTTGGTCGATAAAGTCTTCCGGCTTAATCATATCGGCATACAGTTTCTTGCACTCAGAGGTCAGCCGGGCCTGTTCAAAAGTAATACTTCCATTTTCGGTGAATAAGGGTTGAAGTCCTGTTGCTTTCACTTTATCTATGCCTCGCCCTGACTTAGAACCGCAAATTTTATGAACATCCTTATGCTCTTCGCCCAAGAAAGAGAGAGTGAGATAATCATTCTGCTTCTATGAAATCGAACGTGTAGCGTTCGGGGCGGATAAAAATGAAGGCTACCGGCTTGTTCCATAAGAATCCGATGCCGCCCCAGTTGGCAGTCATTGTATTGAATTTATCTTTTGTACCGGCGGTTACCAGCATCCATTCTTTTGCTGATTGTCTCAAACATGTTGTTTTTCAGCTCTTTTTACTTTTTTTCATTGTCTTTATTTGTTTATGTGCACAAAGATATAAACAATAAAATGACATGTGAGCAATATTTTGGTATTTATTGGGGTATATATTGTTTATTGTGTGCCCGGCATTCAAGTATCGGTTACCCGTGGAAAGTATGGCCGGCCTTCATGGTGATGTCGCACGTTTCACGCAGCAAAGCAAAGATGCTCCAAAAATTGAAAGAAGCAAAGATTATTGCAGATATTGGTGCGGGAAGCCGCGGAAAGCGATGGGTGTAAAAAATTTTCTCTTTTCTACTTTTTTTAAAAAAAGTCGATTTGCTATCTTTTGTCCGATATTTAAGAACTTTAAAAAAAGAAAGACGCAACAGTGGCAAACGATGGCTTTAAATTCCCTGATGATGAAGCAGTTTTTGAGTTAAAAGCATCCGATGGGATTATGCTTGTGGAGATTTCTATGAAACCTATTCCGAAAGATGCTGTTGTTGCTTCTGAAATACTGGGAATTACACTGACCAAGCGTGCCAACGGACAAGGTAAGAGTGTGGAAATGGCGGGCTTCCCGCATCACGCTTTGGATACTTATTTTGCCGAAACTGATACGTGCCGGTAAGCGTGTGGCCATTTGCGACCAGTTGAAGACCCGAAGCTGACAAAGAAGCTGGTGAAGAGGGTATTTACCGGAATTGTGGTGACTCGAGGGGGTTGCCATCAATGACAATGTGTTTCATAAAAAAAAATAACTTTTGGCGGCAGTTCATTTCGGCAAGTCTGCGGTGTGGTGTTGCTTTTTGGATATTTCTACAGGTGAGTTTCTAACGGCCCAGGGAAGGACCGTTTGACTATGTGGATAAAAGCTGTTGATAACTTTGCTCCCAATTTTTGTTTTGAACGATGAAAGCAGAAGGTGTTCGAAGGTAACTTCCGGCAGCTAAGTTCTTTACGTTTGAGCTGGAAGACTGGGTGTTTACAGAGACTTCTTCCCGCGAGCTGCTGGCTATTTTGAAACGAAGAATTTGAGAACGGCATCATCGCTTTGGTGAAATTCTGGCATCTTACATGATGCAACATTATCAAATCAGCCATATCACTTCGCTTTCGCGTATTGAGGAAGACCATATGTGCGCTTGATAAATTCACTGTCCGAAGTCTGGAATTGCTGGGCAGTATGAATGATGGGTGGTACGAGCCTGCTGGATGTTATCGACAAAACCATCAGTCCGATGGGAGCACGTCTGCTGAAACGCTGGGTGGTGTTTCCATTGAAGGATGAGAAGCCTATCAATGAACGTTTGGATGGGTGGGAGTATTTCTTCCGCGAACCAGGATTTTTAAAGAGTTCATAGAAGAGAAATGCATCTTATCGGTGATTTGGAACGCATCGTGTCCAAGGCTGCCGTGGGACGTATCTCCGCGTGAGGTGGTTCAGCTGAAGGTGGCGCTGCAAGCCATCGAGCCTATCAGAATGCTTGCCTGAATGCCGATAATGACAGTTTGCGGCGTATTGGGTGAACAACTCAATCTCTGTCTTAATATACGCGAGAAAATAGCCAAAGAATAAAGAATGATCCTCCGTTGCTGGTGAACAAGGGAGGGGATAGCCGATGGAGTCAGTGAAGAGCTGGACGAGTTGCGCCGCATTGCTTTCTCGGGGGAAGGATTATTTGTTGCAGTTGCAGCAGCGTGAGAGTGACCAGACGGCATCCCCAGCTTGAAGATTGCCTTGTATAACAATGTATTCGGTTATTATATAGAGGTGCGTAATGCACATAAGGACAAAGTGCCTGCCGAGTGGATTCGCAAACAGACGTTGGTGAATGCAGAGCGTTATATCACACAGGAGCTGAAGGAATACGAAGAAAAGATTCTGGGTGCGGAAGATAAGATTATGGCACTCGAAACCAAGCTTTATAATGACTTGGTTCTTTCCCTTGCCGAATATATCCCTGCCATTCAGATAAATGCCAATCAGATAGCCCGTCTGGACTGTCTGCTTGCTTTTGCCAATGTTGCCGAAGCGAATAAGTACATCCGTCCGATAGTAGAGGACAGTGATGTGCTGGAATAAGCAGGGACGCCATCGATTTTGATAAGCAACTTCCGGTGGGAGAAAGTACATTGCCAATGATGTGTATCTGGATACCGACAGTCAACGATTATCATTATCACGGGACACCTAATATGGCGGTAAATCGGCTTTGCAGCTTCGCCATGAACGGCATTGATTTACGCTGTTGGCGCAAATCCTGAGTGTTTTGTTCTGCAGAAGTGCCAATATCAGTATGAAAGTTGATAAAGATATTCACCGTGGCAGTGCCAGCGATAATATATCAGTGGGAGAATACCTTTATGAGTAGAAATGAATGAGGCAGCGATATCCTGAACAACCTTTCTCCACACGCAGTCTGGTGCTGTTTGACGACGAGTTGGGTCGGGGACTTCCACTTACATGGCATCTCTATTGCATGGGCGATTGTGGGGCACATCCATGAACATCCGCGTGCAAGCGCGTACGCGCTTTTTGCTACTCACTATCTTGAGAGCTGAATGAAATGGAGAAATCCTTCAAACGCATTCAAAAACTACAATGTATCAGTGAAGGAGGTCACGATAATAAAAGTCATCTTTCTGCGTAAGTTGGAGGGAGGCGGTAGGCACTCTTTTTGGTATCCATGTGGCAAAAATGGCCGGTATGCCGAAGGTATCATTAAGCAATGCAAAACGATATCTACACCAATTGGAGACGGACAACCGTCAGCGGGAGTGCCAAACCGACGGCGGAATGGCTTCGGCCGAGATGGGATGCGGCATGCAGCAGATTTCTTCCAACTGGACGACCCCGTACTGTGTCAGGTACGTGATGAGATTCTGAATTTGGATGTCAATAATCTGACTCCTCTTGAAG
>VOFK01002333.1_pt1 | contig 21456 bp, 42 predicted proteins | sample 5384121 | NCBI WGS metagenome assembly VOFK01 (sample SAMN12384730, study PRJNA508395) | human gut metagenome | isolation source: healthy gut J | host: Homo sapiens | reverse complement strand
CCAAGTCGTATAGCAACACCAACGCGGCAACGCTCGCGCGCGAATACGAGCTGAGTCTTGCAATCGGATGGAGGACCTGCATCGTCAGCATCGCGCTGACCCTCGGCGTGTCCCTGCTGGTCAGCCGGATGGTCGCGCGGAAGAACAAAAAAATCGATATGGTCGAAGCGCTCAAGGACGCGGCATAACCTCCTGCCCGCCTTTCGCCGCGGCGCAAAAAATTCCCGTCCGACGGTGTGCTGTCGGACGGGAATTTTCCGATTTTGCGGCCCTCACTCAGCTTCCGCCGCGGGAACGTCCTGCCCAACTGCCGGAAATAGCCGATCATCAGCGCGCCGGACACAAGCATCGCCAGCAGGTCGGCGGCCGGCGCGGCGTACAGAACCCCTCGATCCCGAAAAAGCGCGGCAGAATCAGAATCAGCGGTATGAAGCACAGGATGTCGCGCACCATCGAGGCGACCACGGCGCGCACCGGCTTGCCCGCCGCCTGAAAGAAGATGGACGAAACCTTGACGATGCAGGTGAACGTGGTCAGGGAGAGAAAGATGCGGAAGGTCTTTTCAGCAAACAGCCAATAGTCGTCGGGGTTGGGAATGTTGGTCGGCGTGCCGAACAGACGGGCGACCGCGTGCGGCGCGAGGACGAACAGCAGCGTGGCCGCCAGCCCGACGGCGACCGTGCACAAAAAGGATCGAGCGGAACAGCCGCTTGACCCGCGCGTAATTGCCGGCGCCGATAAAGTTATAGCCGATGATCGGCTGGCAGCCGAGCACGATGCCGACGACGATGTTGATGACCACCGTAAACACCTTGCTTTCAATCCCCATCACCGCGATGGGGATGTCCACCCCCGTACTGCGACACGGCGCCGTAGCGAACCAGCATTCGGTTGCTGACAAGAACGATGACCAGAATCGTCATCTGCGTGATAAAGGACGAAATCCCCAGCCAGCGCGCCGGCAAAGGCGCGAAAAATCAGGAAGAAAGCTGCGCGGACGCAGCCGAAAGGTCTTGGTGCGGAAGAAATACCAGACGCAGATGAGAAACGAGACAAAGCTGTCCGAGAACCGTCGCCCACGCCGCGCCGGCCATCCCCAGTGGAAGCCGAAAATAAACAGCGGGTCCGGCACGATATTGACAACCGCACCCGCCAGCATCGACGCCATCGAGCACGCGGGGCTGCCGTCCGCGCGGATGACGGAGTTCATCATATTGGACAGATGAAAAACGGAAGAAGGCCAGAATCACGTCCAGATATTCAATCGCCATCCCGAGGCTGTTTTCCGAAGCGCCGAACAGCGTCAGCAGCGGCGCTTTTGAGCGGGTATCCCACCGCGATCAGCAGCAGGCTGGTCAGCAGCGTGACCGTGACGCCGGTGCCGATGGCCTTTATCCGCGCTCTGCATGTCCTTTTTGCCCAGACAGATATTCAGATATGCGGCGCAGCCGTCGCCGAAGCACCAGGCAAAAGCCTGCGCGATGATGAAAAACGGGAAAACGACGCCCGTGGCCGAGCGTTGCCGAGCGTACTCAGCTCGCTGTTGCCGATAAAAATCTGATCGACGATATTGTACAGCGCGCTCACCAGCAGGGAGAGTACGCAGGGAATGGAAAATTTGAGCATCAGCTTGGAGAGCTTCTCCGTGCCGAAGCTGCTGACTTCTGCCGCCGTGTTCATAGTTTACCTCCGGATGCAATGGATTGTCACAAGAAAAGAGCGCAGAATTTGTCAGAAATTCTACGCCCCAAAGCTGTTTGGCCTTTTTATTTTAGCAGATTCGGCTCTGTTTGTCAAGACCCGTTTTCGTCCTCTGAGGGGTCGATGCCGAGACTTTGGCGGAACGCGCTTTTATCCGCCTGATAGGCGGAAATGCCCATCACCTCCCTGCCGGCGGCCGTAATAGGCCGGAAGAAACGCGGCGGCGGTGAGCACGAGCGTCACGACGACGCCGATGCCGAGAATATGCGGCGTCAATCCTTCCAGCGTGAAATAGTTTAGCTGCAAATCCCGTTCGGAAACGATGGCCAGCAGGTTCGTCTTTATCCACCACGCCGGTAAACGAAGCGATAAGCGCGGCGACGTACCAGAATTCGCTGCGCAGCTCCATGCTGAACATCAGATAGACGTCGAAAACAAGACCGGCGGCCAGAACAAGCGCCAGCTCGGTCGCAATGCGGAAGTCGGAGGTCTGCTTGAGCGTGCGGTACGAAACCTTCGACGCGGCGAAGCGAAAGCCGTAATACATCGCCGCAAAATAGCTGCCGAGCATCAGCAGGCCGAACAGCGGATAAATCACATTGAACAGATACGAGCCGTCCGCCTTCAGCTCGGTCACGCTCGGCGTATGCACGAACAGCGAAAAGCAGCGTGCGCCCAGAATCGGCACGATACGCCGCGACGGAGACGACCGCATACAAACAAAACGAAAAGCCGAACGACGTCATATGGTCGTACTTCGTTTTCACCTCTGCCATACTTGCTTCCTCTTCCCTTATCCAAACGCACCGAAACCGCCGCCGCCAAGTACGGCGGCGACGGTTGTGCGATGCATTTCTTTATTCGGCGTTTTCGTCTGCGGACGGCGTTTCGGCCGCGGCCGCTTCTTCACCGGCGGCGTCTTCGGCCGCGCCGGACGTCCCTCCGGCAGCTTTTTGTCCGAGCAGCTCGGGAAGCTGCATACCGGCGAGCGCAAAGACCTCCTCCAGCGGCGGCACCGACTTCATCAGCCCCGAAAGGAAGTTGGAAGTCGAGCTTTTGCCGTTGGCGCCGTTGCCGCTGTCCCAGACGGTGACCTTATCGATGCGTATGTTCTGATTGCATCGACCTGAATGCGCATCAGGTCCTCCAGCTTATCGGCAATCAGCAGCTTGAGCGCGGCGTTGGGATCGCCCCGCGGCGCTGACCACCTCGGCAAAGCCGGCGGCCTGCTTCTTGAGCACCGTTTCGATACCCTTGGCCTCTGCCTCCATCTTGGCGTAAAGCGCATCCGCTTCACCCTTGGCGCGGCGGCGGATTTCCTCGGCCTCCGCCTCGGCCTGCAATTCGATTTCCCGCTTTTTGATCTCGGCCTGCACGATGACGTCGGCCTCGAGCGTCGCCTTTTCCTTCGCGAAGCGGGCGGCTTCGCCGCCTGCTCGGCGGCATAAGGATTCCTCGAGCGCGCGGGCGCCCCTGAATCTTCTCGGCCGTGGTGGCGATGCGGGACGCCCGGCCTTCCCTTCTCGCGAGCTGGGCGTTGGACATCGCTACGTCGATGCGCGCCTTGTTTTCACCCTGAATGGCCACCGAGTCGGCCTCGAAACCTTGCGATGCGCTGCTCCATCCGGGCGTTGGCCTCGCCGATGGCGCCCTCGCGCTCCTGCTCGGCGACGCTTTTTCTTCGCGTCGTTGATGGCCTTGGCCGCCGCTTCCTACCGAGCGCGATGATGTAGCCCGATTCGTCGTTTATGTCGGTTACGTTGACGTTTATCAGACGCAGACCGATTTTCTTCCAGCTCGGTCTCGACGTTCCGGCTGACCTGCTCGAGGAACTTATCGCGGTCGGTGTTGATCTCCTCAATGTCCATCGTGGCGATGATGATGACGAAGCTGACCGAAGATGATGTCCTTGGAAAGCTCCTGAATCTCGCTCAACTGCAGCCCCAGCAGGCGCTCGGCCGCGTTCTGCATAATCCCCTGCTCGGTCGAGATACCGACCGTGAAGCGAGGAGGACGTCGATGCGTATATTCTGGCGCGAAAGCGCGTTGGTCAGATCCACCTGAATCGAAATCGGCGTCAAGTCCAAATACTGATAGGACTGCACCAGCGGCAGGACAAAGGCCGCGCCGCCGTGGATACACTTCGCGCTCTTGACGACCCGTCCGGGTTCTGCCGACCTACCGTAAATGACCATGACCTTGTCGGAGGGGCACTTTGACCCGCGACAGCATCGCCATCACCAGGGGAAAATACGATCAGGACGGCTACGATGACAACAATCAGTTCAACTGGCATTGTACGTTACCTCTTTCTCCTAACGTTATTTTTTTGACATATTTATTTCCGCCGCACAATCAGCGTATTGCCGCCCGAGATGCCGGTCACGACGACCTCGGTCCCGAAGGGCAGCGGCGTTTCCTCATCGGTGACGGCGTCCAGTTCCTCCAGCTTGCCCCCTGTATGAGCAGGTTCACCTTCCCCTTCGCGCTGCGCTGCGGCGGACGCTGATGTACACGCTTCGCTGGCGCCGATGGCGTAGCGGATGTCCATCGTGCCGTCGCTTTGCAGCTTGAAAGCACTTTTGAGCAGGAAGGCGACGCCGAGCATGGCGAGGAAGCCGCCGATGAAGGCGATAAGCACCGCAAGCCATTCCTCCGTGCCGTTGGTGACCATCGTCAGGCCCAGCCAGCCGAAAATGCAGAAGAAGGCCACAATCCCGCGCAGCGAGAACATATGCAGTCCGCTCGACGCTCGGCAATTTCAAAATTGTTCGGTTTCGCCGGCCTCATTGCCGCCGCCGAAAATGCCGTCCGGCACGCCGTCCCCGTCCAAATCGGGCAGGTCCGCGTCGCCGTCCCTTCGTCGCCGAAAAGCCGAAAAACGTCATCACCGTCTGGATGACCAGAACGAGTGTGGACGGAACGGCAACACAGACGAAGACCATCTTGCCGGCGACCGACAACGCTTCAAACCATTCAATCATTCAGAATTCAACCGTCCTTTTCATATACTTTTGACAGCCGTCAGGCGCCGACGATTCGCTCAGTCGTCGAAATCGGCCATCAGGTTCTCCGCCGTCAGGCGGAACTCGGCGGCCGTATACGCGTAAAGCATAACCTCCAGCACTCTGGAAAGCCTTTTCCGCGCGCCGGCATACGGTTCCTTATAGTCCGCGGTCAGCTCGTCGATCACAATTCGTATTTCCCGGTGACCGAAAGCCGCCGCAGGGCAATGATCAGGTTGACGAAATCGTTGTACAGCTCGGCGTCGCTGACAAGATCGTCCCGCTCGTCGTCCAAATGGCCATTGATATACGACAGCAGGCTCGTAATCCTGTCAATCTGCATGCTCTCGCGGAGCGCGCTGATGATCGCGACACGGCAAAACTGATTTTTTGTATACAGCTTTTTTCGGGTCTGGGCAGAAAACCTCGTTTCACCCAGTTCTGTATGACATAAGGCTCTCAATTCCGTCAGCGAGACGACCTGTGACAACATCAGACCGCCCGTCATGAAAGATATTGTCCAAAAACGTTTTGGCAACATCCCTGTCGGTCAGCTTCGTTTCTATGGTCGTTCCCGGTAAGACCGATCTCACGATCGCACCTCCCTCAATCATTGTGACTTGATTATATCATATGGTCGCTTGATTGTCAAGGGGTTGGGACAATATTTTTTTTCAAAATTGTTCGAAGAGGTTGATGGGACGGCGCGCGAACAGCCGAACCAGCAACCAGCGGACGCCTGCCGTACACCGTCAGCCCGTCGACGTAGTCCAGCTCGGCCTCCGACGCGCCCGCAAGCGCAAGCAGCGAGAAGGCGTTGACGGTCATGCTCGTCGGCTTCGCCCTCGGCGCATTTGTCCACCACGGTTTCCCCGTCCGTAAAGGCGAGTCGGTAGAGGCCGTTGTTTTTCGGACAGGTGTCGTCGGTGATGCGCAGCAAAGCGTTCGTCCCGCTTCGGCCCGCATGCGGCGCAGGCAGGCGGGAACGTCCAGCACGCGGCCCATCGCGGCATCGTAAGCGCCGAAGGAGGCGCTGCGGTCGCAGTCGATGAGCAGCTCGACCGGCGAGCCTGCTCCAGACGGCGGAAGCTGACAGTGTCGAACTGTCCCTCAAACATCCGCATAAAGCCGAGCAGACCGAGCAGCGAAGCGCGGTCAAGGGTACACCAACTCCAGAATGTCCAGCGTGCGGCCGTTCGGCCTGGCTTGAATAGCCGCGCGCCTCCCCGGACCTCGTCGCGCCAGAGGTAGAAATAGTTCTGCGTCCGATAGGTCGAGCGGGAAATACTTTTGCCGTCCCTGCGCATAAAGCAGGCGTTGTAGCGCCGCGAAGCGGTTGCAGCGCCAGCAGCTCGGGCAGGCTGTCGTCCGATTCCAGGAGAGCCGCGCCGCTGTTCCGCGGGATGCCGCCGAGCGCCGGCAGCGCCACGGTCAGCGTGCGGTTGCGCACGGCGCGCTCATAGCCGAACTTTCGGTAATAGCGGTAGGAAAACGGTACAGATAGCTCAGCTCCCAGCCCTGCTCGCCGGGCGATGGAGAACAGGTGGTCGAAAAATGGCGCGGGACCGCGCCGGCGCGCCGGTGCTCCGGGCGAGGACGCGACGCCGGCGATGCCGACTGCGCCAACCGGCGTTCCGTTATGGAAGGAAACGTAGTCGATGGCGACGACCTGCGCAATCAGCGTTTCGTTGTCGTCCAGAAACGCGCCGAAAGGTGTGCTCCTTAAGCGTCTCCTTCTTTTTTTTCTTCGATGTTTACGGCGGAAAAGGCCAGCGCGGACAGCTTGGCGCTCTTGTAAAGCTCGTCGTCTCAATTCCCGAATCAGCATAGCTGCAAATCTCCTTCCGTTTCCGTTCTGCGCGCGGGTCGATGCGCTTTTATTGGAGATTATACCTGCTTTTCCGCCCGCTGTCAACACAATCCTCTTGCAAAGTCATTTTTTTGATATATAATTAGAAAAAAAGACGCGGAGGAAACATATGAAAGCGGTCATCACGGTTACGGGCAGAGACAAAGCAAGGGGCATCATCACGCCAAAGGTCTCGGCCGAAAATTCAAATACGGCGGGAACATCGTCGACATCTCGCAGAGCGTTCTGAGCGAATATTTTTGCAATGATGATTATGCTGGTGGACGTCAGCGAACTGACGGTTCCGTTCGGCGCGTTTGTCGACCGGCTCTCCCGGCTCGGCGAAGAAAACGGGCTACACATCGACACGATGCACGAGGACATCTTCAACTCGATGCACAGAATATAAAGGAGGCCGCCCCGTGCTGAACACAAACGACATTCTGGAAACGATCCGGATGATTCACACCGACCATCTGGACATCCGCACGATCACGATGGGCGTATCGCTGCTGGACTGCGCAAAGCGACGACGCGGACGTTTTCGCCTCGCGCATTTACGACAAGATTACCAAAAGCGCCGAGCGGCTCGTGCCCGTCGGCGAGGAAATCGAAAAGGAGCTGGGCATCCCCATCGTCAACAAGCGCATTTCCGTGACGCCGATTGCCATCGCCGGCGGCGCTGCGCGGGGACGGGATGCAGAAGGCCGCGCGCGCGCTCGCGACCGCGCCGCCGAAACGACGGGCGTGAACTACATCGGCGGCTACACCGCGCTGGTGCAGAAGGGCGCGACGCCGGCGGACCTTGCGCTGATCGCGCCATCCCGCAGGCGTTGGCCGAAACCGAGCGCGTCTGCTCGTCGGTCAACGTCGCTTCCGACCAAGGCGGGCATCAATGGACGCCGTCGGCGCGATGGGCACGTCATCAAAAAGGCCGCGGCGCTGAGCGCGGACAGGGGACTCGGCTGCGCGAAGCTGGTGGTATTCGCCAACGCGCCGGAGGACAATCCGTTTATGGCCGGCGCGTTCCACGGCATCAGCGGGGCGACTGCGTCATCAACGTCGGCGTCTCCGGCCCGGGCGTGGTGCGCATCGCCGCGGCGGGGACTGCGATTTAACCGAGCTGGCGGAAACCATCAAGCGCACCGCCTTTAAGATCACCCGCGTAGGGCAGCTCGTCGCGCGCGAAGCATCGCGCCGCTTAGGCCGCGGATTTCGGCATCGTGGACCTTTCGCTCGCGCCGACCCCGCCATCGGCGACTCGGTGGCGCGCATCATCGAATCGATGGGCGTCGGCACCCTGCGGCGGCTACGGCACGACGGCGGCGCTCGCGCTGCTCAACGACGCGGTGAAGAAGGGCGGCGTCATGGCCTCGTCCTCGGTGGGCGGCCTGTCGGGCGCATTCATCCCGGTTTCGGAGGACGAGGGGATGATCGCCGCCGTGGACGCGGGCGTACCCGGCTGGAGAAGCTGGAGGCGATGACGGCGGTGTGCTCGGTCGGTCTGGACATGATTGCCGTCCCGGGGACACGGACGAGCTGTGATCTCCGGCATCATCGCGGACGAAATCGCCATCGGCGTGGCCAACACCAAGACCACGGCGGTGCGCATCATTCCCGCCGTCGGCAAGCAGGCGGGCGACCGCCTCCCTTCGGCGGCCTGCTGGGCGAGGCGCCGGTGATGCCGGTCAACAACGTCTCCCCCGCCGCCTTCATCCGCCGCGGCGGCCGCGTGCCCGCGCCGATCCACTCGCTGAAAAACTAAGCGCAGCTTAACGCAGCCGCAGCAGCGCAAAGCGAAAACGTATAGTCGGTCAACGGCTGCCCATCGTCCACAGACGGCGCGAAGGGACAGCGCCGCCTCGCCGCGTTTCCAGCACAAGAAAGCTGTACGACAGCGCGCCGAACGCGTCCGGCGGGATCAGTCCCCCGCGCGCGGGCAAAGTCGAGCGCATTCTCGCCGTCATACGGCAGCAGCTCAAGCACCGCGCTGCCGACGCCGCCGCGGCCGGACAGCGCGCAGGCGACGAAATACGCGCCGCCGGCCAGCGTGAGGACGCCGGAAGGCTCGACGCGCACAAAGCCCGCCGGGCTGCGGGATACGAGCGGGCAGCAGCCGGTCGCCCGCGTCGATCCGCGCGCCCTGCACGGCAAGCTGCGCGAACGACAGTCCCTCCGCCCTGCCGACACGGGGCGGCGTCATACGGGCGCAGGGAATGAAATCCGACGCATCGGTGCGGACGGCGGGTTCGCCGGGCGGCGGATAAACGTTCATAATCGGTTCCCTGCTCTCTGCTTCGCCTCATAGAAAACAGCTCCTCTGCATAGAATGATGCTTCATTTTATGCAGAGGGGCTTTATTTTATCGATATTCGCTTTTTTCGCCTGCCGGTGCTGCTCGCGCCGTTCCACCGCATAAACGCGGCCGTCCTTTTCCGGAAGCGGGCGCCCGTCTGCCGGAAGCAGAACGGCACGCCCTGCTCGCGGCACTGTGCGCGCAGGTCGAGCACCCAGTCGTAGTCGCACACCCGCGCCTCCGGCCCGGACTCGCCGCCGACGAGCACCCGCTCAATCTGCGGGCCGAGATAGGGCGACAGGCTGATACGCTCGAGCAGCGGCTCGCAGATGATCTGCTTGTGCCGGATCGGCAGCGAAAGGAAGTGCGGCAGCCGCTCGGCGGCGCGGCGGCGGTTCTCGACGGTGCAGCAGAGCGTCACGTTTTCGTAGCCGTCGCCCCAGTCGGCGGGCAGTCCCTCCGAAAAGCGCAGAATGCGCTTGGTGACGATGAAAAAACGAAAGCTCCGGCCGCGCGCGGATCATCCGCCACGCCGCCGGCCGCCAGACGTCCGCCTCCTCCAGAAAGAAATCGGAGGAAAAAGCAGGTGAACACCGGCTCGTCCCCCGCAAGGAGGAACTTTCCGTCCCGCTTCCTGCGCAGCGGCTTATCGAACTCGGCCGTTTGGACGACGCGGCTGCTGTCGCGGCCGTACAGCGCGTCCGTCCGATACACATAGCAGTGCAGGCAGCCCTCGGAATACTTGCGGCAGCCATGCCACGGGTTCCATTGCAAGCACGTTCCCTCCCCGTAAAAAAATGACGCGGGCGCCGCTCATCCGAAGCGGCGCCGCTGAAGCTCAGAGCGATTTTCCGAGATTGTCCCGCACGGCAAGAATGAACGCCTCGGTGTCCACCGCGCGCTTGTTCTCGGCCTTGGAGAGCAGGAACAGGTCCTTTGTCATCACGCCGTCCTCGATGGTGCGGATCGCGGCCGCCTCCAAGCTTGTCGGCAAACGCAGCCAGCGCCGCGCTGCCGTCCAGCTCGCCGCGCTTGCGCAGCGCGCCCGTCAGGCGAACAGCGTGGCCATCGAGTTCGTGGAGGTCTGCTGCCCCCTTCAGGTGGGCGTAATAATGGCGCTGCACGGTGCCGTGCGCCGCCTCGTATTCATACTTGCCGTCCGGCGAGACGAGCACACTGGTCATCATCGCCAGCGAACCGAACGCGGTCGCGACCATGTCGCTCATCACGTCACCGTCGTAGTTCTTGCACGCCCAGATAAAGCCGCCCTCCGACCGGATCACGCGCGCAACTGCATCGTCGATGAGCGTGTAGAAGTATTCGATGCCCTTTTGCGCAAACTTTTTCCTTATACTCCGCCTCGTAGATCTCCGCAAAGATGTCCTTGAAGCGGTGGTCGTACTTCTTGGAGATGGTGTCCTTTTTGGTCGCGAACCACAAATCCTGCGCGGTCGCCAGCGCGTAGTTGAAGCAGCTTCTCGCGAAGCTCGCAATGCTGCCGTCGATGTTGTGCATGCCCTGCACGACGCCCGCGCCGGAGGCAAAATCATGGATGAGCGTGCGCGTTTCGGCGCCGTTCGAATCGGTTACGACAGATCTCGGCGCGCGCGCCCTGCGGCACGGCGGTTTCGGACGCCTTTGTAAACGTCGCCGTAAGCGTGGCGGGCGATGGTGATCGGCTTTTTCCAAGTGGAAACGAACGGCTCGATGCCGCGGACGAGGATCGGCGCGCGGAACACGGTGCCGTCCAGCATCGCGCGGATGGTGCCGTTGGGGCTTTTCCACATTTCCTTGAGCTTATATTCCTCGACGCGCTGCGCGTTCGGCGTAATGGTGGCGCATTTGACGGCGACGCCGTACTTCTTCGTCGCCTCCGCCGACTCGACGGTCACGCGGTCGTCGGTTCTGTCGCGGTTTTTTCCAGCCCGAGGTCGTAATACTCGGTTTTCAGGTCGATATAGGGCGTGAGCAGGATATCCTTGATCATCTTCCAGATGATGCGGGTCATTTCGTCGCCGTCCATTTCGACCAGCGGCGTTTTCATTTTGCAGCTTAGCCATTGTTTTTCTCCTTTATCATATTGATCAGGCCGCCGTACAGCAGCATTTCGCGCTGGCGCGCAGAGCATTCGCAGGACAGCCGGTAGGTGCGGTTTTTCGTCTTGTTCAGCATCGTCACGTCGGAGCCGGAGGCAATTTCCCTGCGGACGTTGGGTAAAACGAGCACGTCGCCCTGCTCGATGTCGTCATAATCGGTCGGGTCGGCAAAAACACGAGCGGAAGGATGCCGGAGTTGATGAGGTTCGCCTTATGGATGCGCGCAAAGCTCTTGACGGCGCCGGCCTTCACGCCCAGATACAGCGGCACGAAAGCGCCGCATGCTCGCGCGAGCCCTGCCCGTAGTTCGAGCCGCCGACCACGATGCCGCCGCCGGCCGCCTTCGCGCGTTCGGGGAAGCTCTCGTCGCAGACCGCAAAGCAGAATTTGGACAAATACGGAATGTTCGAGCGGTAGGGCAGAATCTTGCTGCCGGCCGGCATGATATGGTCGGTGGTGATGTTGTCGCCCACCTTGAGGATGCAGGTCTTTTCGATCGCATCGGGCAGCTTTTCCGACAGCGGAAAGGGCTTGATGTTCGGCCCGCGCTCGACGGTGAGCGACGCCGCCTCCGCCGGGGCTGCGGGCAGCTCGATCATATTGTCGTTGACCAGAAACGCCTCCGGCATCGCGACGCGCGGACACGCGCCGCAGGTCGTCGCGGGTCGGTGAGGACGCCGCGGACGGCGCTGACGGCGGCCACCTCGGGACTGACGAGATAAACGCCCGCGTCCTTGGTGCCGCTGCGGCCGGTGAAGTTGCGGTTGAAGGTGCGCAGCGACACGCCCGCCGAGTTGGGCGACTGCCCCATCCCGATGCAGGGCCCGCAGGCGCATTCCGAGCACGCGCGCGCCCGCGGCGATGATGTCGGCCAGCGCGCCGTTGGCGGCGAGCATTTGGAACACCTGCTTAGACCCCGGCGCGACGGCGAGGCGACACGTTCGGCGCGACGGTTTTCCTTGAGGATGGCGGCGACCTTCATCATATCCACATAGGGACGAATTCGTACAGGAACCGATGCAGACCTGATCGATTTTGATTTCGCCCAGTTCCGAAACGGGTTTGACGTTATCGGGAGAATGCGGGCATGCCGCCAACGGCCGGAGCGCGGGAAAAGGTCCAGCTCGACGACCTCGTCGTACACCGCGTCGGCGTCTGCGGCGACGGGAACAAAGTCCGCCTCCCGACCCTGCGCCTTCATAAACGCGCGCGTGACCTCGTCCGCCGGGAAAACGGAGGTGGTGGCGCCCAGCTCGGCGCCCATATTCGTGATGGTCGCGCGCTCGGGGACGGAGAGCGTCGCCACGCCTTCCCGCCGTATTCGATGATGATCTTCCCAACGCCGCCCTTGACCGAGAGGCGGCGCAGCAGTTCCAAAATAACGTCCTTGGCCGAGACCCACGGCGAGAGGCTGCCGGTGAGGTTGACGCGGAGAATGTGCGGCATTTCGATGCAGTACGCGCCGCCGCCCATCGCCACGGCCACGTCAGACCGCCGGCGCCGAAAGCCAGCATGCCGATGCCGCCGCCGGTCGGCGTATGGCTGTCCGACCCGATGAGCGTTTTCCCGGGGATTCCGAAGCGCTCCAAATGCACCTGATGGCAGATGCCGTTGCCCGGGCGCGAGAAGCGCAGCCCGTGCTTTTTGGCGACGGTCTGGATATAACGGTGGTCGTCGGCGTTTTCAAACCCGTTCTGAAGGGTGTTGTGATCTATGTACGCCACCGAAAGCTCGGTTTTCACGCGGTCAATGCCCATCGCCTCAAACTGGAGGTAGGCCATCGTGCCCGTCGCGTCCTGCGTAAGCGTCTGGTCGATTTTCAGCGCAATCTCGCTGCCCGGGGTCATTTCCCCGCCGACAAGGTGAGAAGCGATGATTTTGTGTGCGATTGTCATTCCCATAGGTATACCGTTCCTTTCCGTATCCGTAATCACTTTCACGCGTCCGTACGCTTCCGCGCATACAGCGGAACATACGGTGCGGTTTCCCTGTATGGTCTTATAGGCGGGGCGCACGATGCGGCGGCAGGTCATCACCTCTTTCGATGCGGTGCGCGCACCAGCCGGCCATCCGCGCCACCGCGAACAGCGGCGTGAACAGCTCGTCGGGAATCCCGAGCATTTTATAAACAAGCCCCGAATACAAATCGACGTTGGCGCAGACGGCGTCCGCGCCGCCCTTTTTGCCGCCCAGCATCGCAGGCGCCAGCCGTTCGACGGCCGACAGAAGCCGGAATTCCTCCGCAAAGCCGCTGCTGACGGCCATCTTTTTCCGCGTGCGTTTTGAGGATGCCGGCGCGCGGTCGGATTTGGTATACACCGCGTGTCCCATGCCGTAGATCAGCCCCCGAGAGGTCGCCCGCCTCGCCGGCCAGCAGCTTCCGCAGGTACGCGGCGATCTCCTCGTCGTCGCCGCTGTCCTTCACGGCGGCCTTCATCCCCTCGAGCATCTGCATAACCTTGATGTTCGCACCGCCGTGGCGCGGCCCCTTCAAACCGCCGATGGCCGCGGAAATGGCCGCGTAGGTGTCCGTCCCCGACGAGGAGAGCACACGGCAGGCGAACGTGGAATTGTTGCCGCCGCCATGCTCGGCGTGCAGAATCAAGCAGATGTCCAGCAGCTTCGCCTCCTCGCGGGTGAAACGGCGGTCGAGGCGCATCGTGGAAAGGATGTTTTCGGAAAAACGACATCCCGTCGATCGGCGTATGGAAAAACAGGCTTTGGTGGTCGTAATAGCGCTTTTTCACCTGATAGGCGTTGACCATAATCGTCGAGACGCGCGCAATCAGCTCAATGGACTGCCGGACGATGTTTTCCAGCGACATATCCTCCGCCAGCTCGTCGTAGCTGTACAGCGCCAGCACGCTGCGGGCCAGCTTATTCATAATATTCGGCGACGGCGCCTTTGATGATCATATCTCGATAAAGCCCTCGGGCAGCTCGCGATGCTGCTCCAGCAGGCGCGTGAAGCCGGAAAGCTGCTCCGCTGTCGGCAGATAGCCGAACAGCAGCAGCCAGACGACCTCCTCAAAGCCGAAGCGGTCCTCCGCGGTACAGCCTTCGATGAGGTCGCGGATATCGATGCCGCGGTAAAACAGCCTGCCCTCTCGCCGGGCGGCGCTCGTGCGCTTCCATAACATAGCCGATGGACATTGCAGATGCGCGTGACGCCGGCCAGCACGCCGGTGCCGTCCGCGTTGCGCAGGCCGCGCTGGACGTCATACTGCTTATAGGCGTCCTCGGGGATCGTAAAGAAGCTGCCTGCGGCAGTCGTCGCAGTACGGCTTCAACGCCTCGTTGAGCGCTCGTTCGTTTTCTCTTTCCAATCTCTTCATCCGCCTTTCGGAGTATCCGTTTGGATTGTCTTGTGCAATAGGATACCACATTCGGCGGCCAATGTCAATAGTTTTGCAAGAATAATTTTTGCAAATTTCATTTTTGGCGAAGTCGGCTCACAGAGAGCGGCATGCGGCGGCGGCAGGGTGTGAAATAAGTGCTGCGGTACGGATTCAAAAAAGTTCTCAAAAACAGAAAAGGCGCGCGCCTCCGCACGTCTTTTTTCAAAGTCTGCCGTTCCTGTTTTGCAAGTTAAGAGCGTTCGCTTATTTCATACCCACGGCGGAATCCGTCAAAAGCTCCTTCATCGAATACAGGCCGTTCTGCTTGTTTTTGATGTATTCGGCCGCCGCCAGCGCACCCTGCGCAAACAGCTCGCGTCCCTGCGCGAATGCGAGATGCGGATGACCTCGCCCCGGCCCGAAAAGATCACCTCGTGTTCGCCGACGATCGTGCCGCCGCGAATAGAATGGATGCCGATTTCGCTGCGGCTGCGCGGTTCGCGCCGCTGGGTACGGTCATAAATATACTCCGGCTCGTAGGGCGCGCCTCGCGGATGCCGTCCGCGATCATCAGCGCGGTGCCGCTCGGCGCGCGTCCAGCTTGCGGTTGTGGTGCATCTCGACAATCTCGATGTCAAAATCGCTGCCGAGCGCGGCGGCGGCGCTTTTGGCCAGCGAAATGAGTACGTTGATCCCCAGCGACATATTGCCGGAGGAAAACACGGAATGTGCGCGCAGCGGCTTCGCGCATCTGCGCGCGCTCGGCTTCAGTATGACCCGTGGTGGCGATAACCGCCGGTAGGCGCTATCAAGCGCATACGCTAAAAATCTTGGGCAGCAATGCATGGTTGGAAAAGTCGATGATGCAGTCCACGCGCTCCCGCACCGCGTCGAAGGAATCGTACACCGGAATGCCGGACACTTCGCCCGCCTGCACATCGACGCCGCAGACAACGCGCACGTCGGTCTCCGCGGCGGACTCGACGAGCTGCCTGCCCATCCGTCCGCAAATGCCGCAAATCAGTACGCCGGTCATTTTCTTTTCCTCCGTTTTCGGCAAAGGCCGTATTTCCGGAGAACCGAAGCGAGCTTCTCGTTCTCCGCCTCGCTCATTCCGCCAGCGGCAGCGCCGCATCTCGAGGCGAGCAGGCGCCAGCATCGCCATCGCGGTCTTGACCGGGATGGGGTTGACGGTCATAAACATCGCGTTCATAATCTCAATCAGCCGAAAGCTGCTCGGCGGCGCTCCCCCGCTTCCAATCGCCCTCCAGAAAACGGCGCGTCATGCGACACTCGGCGGGCATCACGTTGGACAGCACGCTGATAAGCCCCGAAGCGCCGACGGCCATCAGCGGGATGGTCTGGTCGTCGTTGCCGCTGTACACATACAGCTCGTCCCGCAGCAGGCGAGCAGTTCGGTGATGAAGCTGAGGTTCCCGCCGCTTCCTTGGTCGCGACGATGTTCGGATGCTTGGCCAGCTCGCGGTACGTTTCAGCGAAATGCCCATTCCGTGCGCGAGGGGACGTTGTACAAAAATCACGGGCTTGTCGCAGGCGTCGGCGATTTTTTTCAAAATGGCGCACCAGACCGCGCTGCGAGGTCTTGTTGTAGTAGGGCGTGACATGCAGCAGCGCGTCCGCGCCCGCAGCGCAGGCGTGGCGCGACAGTTCGATGGCATACGCGCAGTCGTTCGAGCCGGTGCCTGCGATGACCGGGATGCGGTGCGCCACCTTTTCCACCGTGTACTCCACAATCTCGCGGTGCTCGCGGTCGTCCAGCGTCGCCGCCTCCCCCTCGTACCGCAGACGACGATGGCGTCGACGCCGCAGGCGATCTGGTTTTCCAGAATGGCGCCGTAGGCTTCGTAATCGATCTTATCGTCGCGGAACGGCGTGATGATCGCCGTCGCCGTACCGCGGAAAACCGCTTCTTTTTCATAAGAACTGACCTTTCCTTATAGTTTCCCTCGTTTATCTTATCCCTATTTATGATTTCTGCTTATTCGTATTTCTCTATCGGCATATCGCCCGTATCGGCCCCGAACCTGCCCGCACATTCTTTATACATATTTCCGCAATGGCAGCTTTCGCTTTTTGTCGGGTCAAGCGTCATATTATCACCGCATTCAGGGACATTCGGCATAGAGATGTCTGCCATTTTAACCTTCAAAAGAATGCGCAGCTCTACCAATTAAATATATCAAAAAAGGCGGGCTTTTCAATCGAATTCGAATTTTTTGTTTCTTTCTGCGCGAGCGAAGCCGGGACAAAGCACCGCCGCGTCCGGCGTCCCTTCCCCGATGAAACGGCGGAGGACGGAAGCGCCTTGACGCCCGGGGGTCCGGGCCGCCGCAGCCAATCTGCGGCCGCTCATTTTCAAAATAACAAAAAGCCGGGGCATTCCCCCGGCTGTCCGCAGCTTTGTGCCGACGGCAAACGCCGCGCACACGCAAGCCAAAACAGACAGCACTCCATCACAATCCATGATGACAGTCCGCAGCGTATTCCGCATACGGCCCAAACACCGCCGCCCGCCCGAACGGACGCGGGGTTTTCGGCGCTTTCCCTTTCGCGGCGTCCGCATTCTGTCGGGCCGGACGACTGCCGCTACTGATGAAAAACGCACCTCCATCGTTTTGCTTTATATACATCATAGCACGGATTAGGCGGTTTGTCAATTCCTTTTTGCCGCTTGCGGCGCAAATTTCGGGCGCGGACGCTTTTATTTTAAGGAAAAGAACAGCGCCGCGGACGGAAGCTCTTTCCCCACCGAAAAAAATATTTGTATTTTTTCGATTATTTAAGTTTCATTTCAGCATCGTCTGGTATCCTTTAGTCAGCAAAGGGAAATGCTAATCCTCTTTCGTAATGCCGGGGTCCATGCCGCAAGCCCCGGCGCCTCTCCTAACGAGAAGGGCCATCCTGCACAGGACGGCCCTTCTCACGTCATGCCCAAAAAGCGATCTGCCGGCCGGCCTGCGCCGCCGGACATGCGCGGAGACACGAATGCCGGTTACTGCTCCATACGCTTCTTCAGCGCCAGCAGCGGCTTGGCCAGCAAAGGCGTAATGACCACTGTTGTCAGGAATTCAAAAACAAAATTGATTCCGATAATCACGGCCAAGACGAAAATATCCCAAAAGGTTTTTTGCCCTTTTTCAGTGATGGCAGCCGCCAGAAAGAAGTCATGGAAAATGGTGAATACACACAGAGAAAGATCCCCGTATTTATGATCGGCGCGAGGACAGATGCAACAATAGCACCGATGATTTCACTTTTTTTTGCAATGAACTTATAGACCAATGCGGGAATCCAGCCGGCGAGCGCCGCGCGGACCACGCAGCCGAAAGGAAGGTGTAAAACCAGTTTTCGGTAATCAGCAGCGCGGCGGTCGCGTCGGTGAAATACACCGTCAGCCCAAAAATAGTACCGAGGAACGCCCCGCCCACGGGCCGATATAAATGCCGCCGAGCACGATCGGAATCATTGTCAGGGCGATGGAAACGGTGCCGATGCGCACGAAGGAACCGAAATACGAAAGTACGAATACAATACACGCGAAGACCGCCGTCAGCGCTATCTTGAGTGTTTTGTCATTTTTCAACTTCATTTCATCATACCCTTTCCTGAAGATATTTTTTTATTATTCTACTCTCAAATCGCCAAAAATGCAATATCTGTTATCACAAAATGTCATAAATGTGACAGGACGCGGTTATGCAAAACGGCGAAACTAACGTTCAGCGACGCATCTCTTGTTTTTTATCCCGTCTGTGCTATACTTAACGCAACGAAAGGCTGGTTGGATTCTGAATGTGCAATCATACGGATTCGATAGATTTACAAAAATACAAAAACGTTTATTTCATCGGCATCGGTGGCAGCAGCATGTCCTCTCTGGCGATGATTCTCAAGCGGCGCGGCTGCGTCGTCCGCGGCTATGACCGCGCGCACACCGGGAGACCGAGATGCTGCAAAACAGCGGCATTCCCGTTTACGACACCACCGACGCGTCGCACTTCGACGGCGCCGAGCTGATCGTATACACGGTCGCGTTCGCGCCGACCATCCGAATGGTTCTCGCGGCGCAGCGCGGCGTTGCCGGTCATCCCGCGCGCCCGTCTGCTCGAAGCGATTGCGGCGGACTACCCGAATTCCATCGGTATCGCGGGCACGCATGGCAAGTCGACCACCTCGGGGATGACGGCGCAGATTTTCCTGTCCGAGGAGCACGCTGACCCCACGGTTCTCATCGGCGCGGCGCTGCCGGACCATATCGGCGACGGCTTACCGCATCGGGAAGCGACGGCAATTTCATATTTGAAGCCTGCGAATACAAAAGGGATTTCCTTCACTCTTCTACCCGCGCATCGCAGTCGTCAACGTCCGGCTGGACCACACCGATTACTTCGCCTCGCTCGAGCAGCTAAAGCGCTCGTTCAGGCAGTTTATGAACAACGCCGGCGATGCCGGCATCGCGCTGGTCAACGCCGACGCGCGCCGACGCGGTCGGAAAGCCGCGCGGGACGATGCTGCCGCAGGTGCGCTGCCTCGGTCAGGACCCGGCGGCCGATGCGCCGGCAGCATCACCTACGACGGCGGCTTCGCTTCGTTTGACATTTACGCCTTCGGCACGCTGCTTTGCAGGGCGTCGCTGTCGGTCATCGGCAGCTTCCGCGTCTCCAACGCGCTGGCGGCGGCGGCAAGCGCACCTGTCGGGCGTCAGCGCGAAGGCAATCGCGCGCGGACTGTCGGAATTCCGCGGGGTCGCGCGGCGGTTTGAATACTCTCGCGAGCTGAACGGCGCGCGCGTGTTCACCGATTTACGCCACACCATCCCGACGAGCTGAAGGCCACGCTCGCCGCGGCCAAGGCGGCGGCACGGCGGGCCTGGCCACGTTGTTCCAGCCGCACACCTTTTTCCCGGCTGCAGCGACCTGTTCGACGACTTCGCAGCCTCGCTGGCGACAGCTCGCTGCCGCTGTTCACGGACGTGTTTTCCGCGCGCGAGGTCAACACGAGCGGCGTCCACGCCGGACTGCTGGCCGACGCAGCCGGGGCGTATATCTGCCGACGCTGGAGGAATCGGCGCGCGCTATCTGGAAAGCGAACGTCCGGCCGGGCGACACGGTGCTGCTCATCGGCGCCGGAAACGTCAATACGGTCTGGGACATCATAAAAAACGACAGAAACGCAAAAATGTAGGGATTATTCCCCGACGAGTCTATTCGGTGAAATCCGCTCAAGCGCACGCAAGAGAATATCGGAATGTTTGCGTTGAACGGTGAGCGGAGCGGCAAAACACAACCGGCTAACAAAAAGATATGGCGGGAAAGCAAAATCACAGAAGCGTTTTTCGGCTCTCACGGCGACCGCCTTCCGCCCGGCCCCGTCACGGCGCGGTGATGTGGACGCCTCTTGCGGCGAACCACATCGCGTGCTGCCGGCTCAAAAGCATGGGGTTCACACTTTGCCATCGAAAATGCGGTTGGCAAACGCGAAGCCGTTGTCGGCCTTGACAAACGCCGCTTGGATTCCCACGACGCGCATACCGCCGGAACGCTTTTTCGGAAACCGGCAGAGGCATAGGCAGACGGCGAAGGTCAAAAAAACGCAGACGAGCGAATATATCATCATTAGTATATTGAAACAGCCGCAGTTCCGAATCGACGATGCAGCGTTTTGCGTTCGTTGAAAATCTACTGTCAACCGATAGGTCGCCCGCTCATAGAGTTCGGGCGCGCAGGCTTCCTCCGGCTTTGGCCGTGGAAACATCTCCGGCGCGGGCATAGCCGCTGCTCCGGCAGCGACGCAGCCCTCAAGCTCCGTGCGAGGGTTCCGGCGGCGCATCCCGAACCTGTTTCAATTCCGCCTTGGTGCGCGGACTTGAATGGCCGAAACGCCGACGAAGCCGGAAGCGTGTTTGGGGAAACGTTCGGAAACGAATGTATAAGCGGCGATTGCTTTACGTTCTGCTCCTCCGGCTGACGCCATATTTCCCGGGCTGCTTCGTCGGGGATTGCCGGCAGGCTTGTCTTGTATTTTGACCATAGAAGACGCGGCTTCTTGCGGCGCGCTTGCATTGCGGCAGCGCCGCGACGGCTTATGCCGCCTCTTGCTTCTCCGTGTCCCTTCCCCGGCCGTATTGGACGGATGCGCATAAAAAAACGACAAAAACGCAAAAAGGTCTTGACAAACGCCGAAAAATAGTATATATTTAATTGTTGAGATTTAACGAACGCAGTATTCAAACGGAGGTGCATATACATGGCAAAGTGCGCGATTTGCAGCAAAGGGCGTCACGTTCGGCAACAACGTTTCCCGCTCGAACAGAAAGACCAGCCGGACCTGGAAGCCCAACATCAGAAAGGTCAAGGCCGACATCGGCGGCAGCAACAAGACGATCTGCGTCTGCTCCGCTGTCTGCGTGCCGGGAAAGTCACCCGCGCCCAGTAAGGCTTTACCGTCCCGAACCGAACAAAACGATTGACCCCGTCGGCGCGGTTTCCGCGCACCGCCGGGGTCAATTCTCGTTTCTTCAGCTTTGGCACATATCCCGCCGCATATACCGGCTGTTGTAGCCGCAGAGCGGGCAGAAGGACGGCATCTGCTGCTGCGTGGTGACATGTCCGCAGTTGCAGCAGCGCCAGTCGATGTCCTCCGCCGCGCCGCCGTAGCCGCCCGATTCCAGCCGGTCGAGCATATCGGCGAACAGGCGCGAATGCCCCTCCTCGACCGCGCCGGTCATCGAAAAGCGGTCGGCCAGTTCGTCAAAGCCTTCGCCGCGCGCGCGTTATGTGCAAAATTCGGATACGACGTTTTGTAGTCCGCCATTTCGCCGCGGATGGTCTGCTTGAGATTGTTCTGCGTGTCACTAATGCCGCCCAGCTCCCGCAGCCACATTTCCGCATGCCCCAGTTCCTCGCCGGCGATGCGGTCGTATTCGTCCGCACTCCCCGAGGCCTTCCTCCGCGGCCTGCCGCGAAAACAGCTTATACTTGACATGCGCGGCCGCCTCGTCCATAAACGCGTCGTGCAGGTCCCTCTCCGTCTGTGTGTTTGCGTAATTCATCTCTCAACCTCACAATATAAAAAATACGGGCGCATACCCTGTGGGGAAGTCGTTCTCTACTCCCATGGTATGCGTCCGTATCACTCTGTCGCTTATTGC
>VOFK01002460.1_pt1 | contig 21458 bp, 33 predicted proteins | sample 5384121 | NCBI WGS metagenome assembly VOFK01 (sample SAMN12384730, study PRJNA508395) | human gut metagenome | isolation source: healthy gut J | host: Homo sapiens | reverse complement strand
CTGCGTACTTCGTTCCACCAGTTACACGTATTGCTGGGGAGAGTTTTATCTCCAAAATCAATCCTGATATAAAAAGAACTAATAGTCATTATAAATTCGATAAATAATATTATCATATGGAGGAATAAGTACTTCTCATTTTCTTTGTATAAAATGAAGTGAGTATTGTGCAATACCTTTTGAGGAAATTGCCCTCTAATAATGGCGAGAAATCATCATCGACTTTCAGACTATTATCTGTATCATCATTTATTATAACCAGTGTAAATCAATACCCGTTATCCCTCCACAAAATGATCTAAACCAAATATGATCTGTTGGTATCTTCCCCGAATTAAATCCCCCGACATATTATAAATAACATCACACGTTTTATTAACTGTGAACAAAAACAGGATTTGTGCTTTTATCAAGAGCCATCATTCAAACTTAAAGACTATGTTCTCCAGGCCCTCTCCTTTTCTCCCACACTTATTTATATATTTTCTTGCGCCATGGCGATTTTCACGCAAAGCCTGCGGCGGCGTAAGAGAAATATAATATAAAAGGGCTGCTGCACGGTTTGTGCAGCAGCCCTTTTGTTTATGCTTTTGTCAGGGGGGTCAGAGCGCAGCTCAGATCTCCTTCTTCAGGGTCTCGCCCATGATGTAGCCGTAGGTCAGAGCGGCGTCGAAGCCCATGCCGTACTGCTTGGCGTCCTTCTCCTCGATGGAGCCGCAGACGTCGCCGGCAGCGTACAGGCCGGGGATGGCCTTCTTGTCCTCGGTCAGGACGTGGCAATCGGTGTCGATGGCCAGACCTGCGGTGGTCAGGTAGAAGGTGGGGTCAACGCGGATGGCCCACAGACCGTCGCGGGTCTCGATGTAGGGGCAGTTGCGGCGGCCGAACTCATCGGGCTCGCCAGCCAGAGCGGCGGCGTTGTTGGCCTCGATGGCGTCTGCCAGATTGGGCAGGTTCAGCTCCTTAGAGGCCTTCTCCACGCTGTCGTAGTGCACAGCCTCGCCCTTCTCGAACATGGCAACGTAACCGTTGAAGCCGTAGGGACTCGCTGTCGCGCAGCTTGACGGCAGAGGACTCGTCGAACACATAGTAGAAGGTGTCGCCGTTGTCCTTGTTCAGCTTTGCCTTGGCCATGGTGTAGTGGTTATCGGAGACGATGTTGCCGATGTTGTCGCCCTTGATGTTGACCATGATGCCGGGGGGCAGACTGGTGGATGAAGGCCAGCTCGAACTTGCTCTTGTAGCTGGACAGGAAGGCGGGCAGAGCGCGGTTCTCGCACTCCACATAGCCGCCGGCGTCAATACCCATCTGGATGCCCTCGCCGGTCATGCTGGAAGCGCAGTTGAAGAAGAAGTCGGCGTAGTCGGGGCTGTACTTCTTCAGCATCTCGGGGTTCTTGGCAAAGCCGCCGGAGGCAAGGCAACCGCCTTGCCGCGCAGGGTATAGCTTGCGCCGTTTTCGCCCTTGGCGTGGAAACCCACAACACGGCCGCTCTCGTCCTTGATCAGGTCGGTGACGCTGGTGGAGTAGATGATCTTGCCCTTCGTACTTCTCCACGCGCTGTGCCATGAACATCATGGCGTAGCCTGCGCCGCCCTCGTAGCAGCCGGGTGCCAGATACGGGGTGGAAGCGCCGTACTGGGTAGCGCTTTCGTAGTTGCCCATGGTGTTGAAGCCGATGCCGATGCCTGCCATCCAGTCCACCAGATCACCGGCGACGGTGTACTGCTTGGTCATGTAGGGCATTTCACCGTTGAAGAACTCGGTGCGGTGGTACTTCTCCATGGTCTGCCAGAAGTTCATCATGCCCTCCAGCGTGCCCATGGCAGAGCTGCGGAAGCTGCCGTCCACATCGTAGTTGTACTGCAGCTTGGAGCCTGCGGTGGCAACGCCGCCGTAGGTCATGGACATGGAGCCGCCGGGGATATCCGCTTCTCCACCAGGAATGACGCTGTAGCCGGCCTCCAGCAGGCGGCAGGCGCAGGTCAGGCCGGGAGGTGCCGGCACCCATGATGACGACATCGGCCTCTTCCTCGATGACCTCGTTGGAAGCAGCGATGGTGACCTCCTTGGAGAAGTCGTCCACGTTATAACCGGCCAGCTCGATGGCCTCCTTCACAGCTGCCTTGACAGCCATGGAGGTGATGGAGGAGCCGCGCAGGTTGGGCACGTTGACACTCTGGTGCTCGACGATGGCGGCGGGGATGCGGGAGCAGGCATAGTTGCCGATGCCGATGGTCTCCTCGTGAGACAGCACCTCACAGGCAGTGATCTTGCCGTCAAAGAAGGTGGTGGCAACGTGCACCCAGCTTTCGTGACCCATCGCCTTGGTGACGTACTTGCCGTCTACCGGGGAGGAGGGGGCTTGGTCACAGCGGAGGAAGCAGCAGAGGAAGCTGCGGAGGAAGCGGGAGCACCGGTGGTGCTGGAAGCGGAGTTGCCGCACAGGCGGTCAGCAGACCGGCAGCAGCTGCGCCCATGGTGCCCACAGCGGCACCGCGCATAAAGTTGCGACGAGAGATCTTAGCCATAAGGTTCGCCTTTCTTTTTTTTTTTCTTCTTTTTTGCGTTTTTCCTGTTCCTTCGTGCATTTTGAACATTGATACGATTATAGCAAAGTTTTGCCCCGGTGTGAAATACAAATTTGTGCCCGATTTATCAAATCTCTTTATAGATCGTTTTCCCTTTACGGCCTGTGCGGAATCCTGTATAATAAAGATGACCAGCTTTTTACACAAGGAGGGGCGCCGTTCTATGACGATTTACCAGTTGGAGTGCTTTTTATTGCCGTAGCAGAGGAGCTGAATTTCAGCGCCCGCCGCCGAGCGGCTGTTCACCACCAGCCCGCCATCACCTACCAGATCAATGCGCTGGAAAAGGAGACCGGGCTGCGCCTGTTCCGAGCGCACCACCCGCCGCACCAAGCTGACCGCTGCCGGGGGCAGTCCTTTTATCTGGACATGGTGCAGATGACCAGCTTTGGGCGGCAGGCGCTGAAAAGGCGCAGGATATTCCGGACGCCGACCGCTCCCCACCTGACCGTCGGGCTGCGGCAGCTGTTCGATTACAGCACCTTTTTCCAGCATTCTGGCCCAATTCCAGCACCAGTTTCCCAACGCCTGCGTAGACGTTGTGCCGCAGGACAACCGCCGCCCGCTGGAACAGCTGCGCTCCGGGCGGCTGGATATCGGCTTTTTCTACGCCACCGAGCACTCCCGCGACCGGGACATCTCCTTTACGCCCCTGTTCGCCCGGGGGTACCATGTGCTGATGAACCCCAACTGCCTCCCTTGCCGACCGGCGGGCGCTGCATCTGGCGACCTGAAGGGGCAGAGCGTGGTGTCCTCCGGCGCATTCGACAGCTTTCTGTCCGCCTGTCAGGGGCCTTCGCTGGAGCAGCTGGCGCAGGTGGGGGTGGATTGCAGCAAGATCACCCCCAGCTTTGAGGGTGCGCTGATCATGATCCAGATGGGCACCGCCATGTCCATTGTGCCCTGCCTGTCCACGGCGGTGATCCTGGGCATCGTCAAAGGTGCCGCTGCTGGATTTTCCCCCGGTGACGGTGGAGATCGCCGCTATGCGCCACGCACCCCGGCTGGAGGTACAGTCCTTTATCGAGATCGCCAAGCAGAAATACGCCCATCACCCCGACCCGCTGCGGATGGAGGCGCTGATCTGAGGCACAGCTGCTACTGTTCAAAAGTCCCTTTGTGTCATAGGGCTTCGCCGCCTGTTCTGAACAGCCGCACTGCCCTGTAAAAGCAAAAGCCGGACAGCCTGCGGGCTGTCCGGCTTTTTACTTTTCTGCTTTTACTGATAATCGTGGTTGAGGAACAGGGCCTTGATGACCACCACCTCGTCATATTCCTCCTGCTCCACCTGCACATCTGCGTTCAAGGACTTTCAGGCGGTTTTCCACGGCAGTCAAATGCCTCCGGCACGGTGACGGCGCGGCCCTCTTCAATGGCATCGCTCATTTGCTTGAGCACGATGGGATGGGCATACCGGCTGGGCACCGGGAAGGCACCGTTCGGGGTAGTGCTTCACGTACTCCGCCATGGCAGCTTCGGCCTTCTCGGCCCGCTTCATGATGGCGCTGTGGTTGTTGTGGGCAGTGGGCAGCATGTTGTAGCTGGAGAACAGGAAAATGGCTGCAAAGCCAAACAGTGCAAAGTAGATGCCATAGCCGCCGGTGTGGTTGGTAACGGCATACAGGCCGTAGGCCGCGGAGACGATGCCAAACAAAGATGGCAAGTGCCACATAGCGGTACACCGGCTTGCTTTGCAGCTGCGCACGCTTGCGGCGCTGGGCTGCACTCAGCTCATTGGAAAGCTCGGGCTTTGCGTCCAGATACTCCTTTGCCCTGCGCAGCACCGTGATGCTGTGGCGGGCTTCGTCGGTCAGTTCCCGGCAGCTTGCGGGAGGCCTTTTTTCAGCTTCCTTTTTTTCCAGCCTGCTCTCCGGCGGCGCTGAGCAGATGCAGCTGCGGCTGCTCCTTTTGGCAAGCAGTTCCAGCAGGGCGTCCACGTCCCGCTCGTGCTTGAAATTGCACTGCTTTTCGCCGCCGTCGTACTCTACCACAAGGTAGGCCATGGAGGCAAACATTCCCTTGCCGGTAAAAGCCGCCCGAACTCATGGCCACCCGCTTGAACACGCGGCTGATGCTGCCGTAGGGCAGATAATAGCGGCGGTCGATGAAAAAGCTGTTCAGATACAGGGCCTTTTCGCCCACGCCGCAGGGGGCCGATCTTTTGCAGGACTTTCTGTCCTCCACCAGCTCCTGTTTATCAAGCTTTGCCATACCCAGCTGTGCGGGTTTGAAGATCATGGGTAAGTTCCCTTCTTTGCTTTTTTTCCGGTTGCCCAGCCATTCCATTTTCTATTTTCGCACTGCAGCCCTCAAAATTGCAACCCCTTCTGCTGGCTAAGATTTGCACAAAAGGTTTGTCTGTTTGTCAAAAAACAGCGCCCCGCCGTCACTGGGATGGGCAGCGGCGGGGGTGTCAGAGTTTAAATTGCCGCCGTGCGGCAGGGTTATCCTTATGCCTTCTGAGAAGCGGTGTGCTTCTTGGTGGCATGGAGGAACAGTGCCAGCATTGCAATGGCAAAGACGATGCCAATGGGGTAAGCAACGGCAGTGTTGTAAGCGACCAGCTTGCCGTCCGCGTAAGTGTTGATCATCTTGCCCAAGCACTCGGGAGCCAGCACGAAGTAAGTAGCGGACACAGCGCTCATAAAGGTTGCAGGCACGGCGGTGATCCAGAAGTTCTTCTTTTCCTTGAACAGGTACATGGAAGCAGCCCACAGGACGATCATAGCCAGCGTCTGGTTGGTCCAGCTGAAGTAGCGCCAGATCACGGTGTAGTTGATGAAGCCCAGCGCGTTGCCAATGCCCAGGAATGCGCCCACGCCCAGCACGGGAATGCAGAGCTTCAGGCGGTTGCCGTAGCTGTCCTGATCGATCTTGAGCCAGTCGGCCAGAGTCAGACGAGCGGAACGGAATGCAGTATCACCAGAGGTGATGGGGCACACAACGACACCGACCATAGCCAGTGCGACGCCGCCCATGGTCTTGAGGCAGACGTCGTAGATAGCGGCAGACTGACCGGCAGCCAGAGCCTCGGCCAGACCAACCTATTACCGTCGGTGATGGTGTACAGTGCGCAGCCTGCAGCGGCCCAGATCAGAGCGATAACGCCCTCGCAGACCATGGCGCCGTAGAAGACGAAGTGGCCCTGCTTCTCACTCTTCATGCAGCGTGCCATCAGGGGCGACTGAGTGGAGTGGAAACCGGAGATCGCGCCGCAGGCGACCGTGATGAACATGAAGCTCCAGATCGGGGTGCCCGACGGGTGCATGCTGCCGAAGTGATCCCAGATCTCCGGGATGGTGTAAGCAGAATTGGTGAAGATGCCGAAGATGACAACGCCGACGGCCATGATGATCAGGCAGATGCCGAAGATGGGGTAGATCTTACCGATGACGGCGTCGATGGAAATGAAGGTCGCGATGAAGTAGTAGACCAGGATGATGATCAGCCAGAACAGGGTAGTGGTCAGAACACCGGACATACCGCCGTTCTTGCACAGGGTAACGATCAGGCCTGCGGGACCCACCGCGAACACAGTACCCACCATGATGAGCAGCACCACCGAGAACACACGCATGACGTTCTGCATGACAGGTCCTAAGTACTTGCCGGTGATCTCAGCGATGGAAGCGCCGTCGTTGCGCTCACTCATCATACCGGAGAAGTAGTCGTGGACGCCACCTGCAAAGATGGTGCCGAAGGTGATCCACAGGAAGACCACAGGCCCCCACAGAGCACCCTGCATGGCGCCGAAGATGGGGCCAAGGCCGGCGATGTTCAGCAGCTGGACGAGAAACAGCTTCCACTGCGGCATAACAACGTAGTCAACCGCCATCGTTGATCCGCACCGCAGGAGTCTTCACGGTCGTCCGGTCCAAACGTGTTGTCCACGATCTTACCATAGACAAAATAGCCCATGATCAGGAGTGCCAGACAGAGTAAGAAACTAATCATACCAGAAACCTCCTTTTTGAATTTCAGCCGCCGACAGCTTATGCCATACTGCGGCTATGACCGATCTCTGGCTTCATGTTAACAACTTTTTTCATAAAGCAGTTAATATTTTTCTGGTATGGTTCCCATATCAAAAAGTATATGGCCGCTTATTTTATTTGTTTGCGCAAACTTTTATTTTGTGGCGATAACACGTTTTAATTCGTCGTTTTGTTTCTTAAAAATTTTCTCCCGGGAACGGTCAAATCCGCCCCCGCCAAACTTTGCGCCGCCTTTTTGTGCACTTTGCTTAATCGTTTGCGATTTTCTCCCCAAAAACGTGGAATTTGAGACGAAAAAGAAGGGAAATCCGCCCTCTCAGGCGGGGCACCCGTGAAAAAAGGGTACAGAAACGCCCGCAGGCGTTTCTGTACCCCCAAAATTTAAAAAATAATTCTTCCGCTGCAACGACGACGACCGCCGCCAGTGGCGGAAACAGGGAGGAGTTGTTGGGGCAGCGGCCAGCAAGACGCAAGTGCCGCCCAAGGCACGATGTGGATGCTGGGTGCCGCAACCCGATAAGCGGCGCGCATTTCAAATCTTCTTCCACCCGCTGTCCTTGATGGTGGCATCCGCCTCGCTTGTGCAGCAACTGCACAAACAGCTGCTCCTCCGGCTGCAAAGGCTCCCGCTCCGGGTATACCAGCACATCCCGCATCTGCTGCTTCTGCGCCGGGCAGTTATGCAGCGCCAGATGGTACTGCTCCAGCGCGCTGCGGCATGGGGGACGACCACATATAGGCCGTGGGCAGGGTTTTGCAGAATGGAGAACTGGCTGCACCGCTCGTACATGGATGCGGCGGTTGGGGTTCACCTCCCAGCGGGAAGCGGTGCTCTCCTCCCCGGGCAGATGGGTGTCGCCGTGCAGCACCTCGATGTAATCGTTCAGTTCGTCCAGCTCGCGCACCTGACGCCGCCAGCGGGCTGTCCTGACTGGTGAGCAGCAGGTAGGAAAACTCCATGATAGGCTCCTGCCGCAGACCGTGGCGCTGGCAGTAGCGCGCAGATAGTAGTCCTCGTCCTCGGCGGCATAGCGCAGCAGCGCTATGTGGTAGCCCCTGCCGCAGCACAAAGTCCAAAGCTTCAATGGCACCGCTCTCCCGGATATGCACCCGCAGCTGCTCGTTGCGGGCTGCCTGCTGCAAAAAATCCACCGCCGCATAGGAGGCGTAGGTGGCGTGGGGGATCATCACCCGCAGCTCGGCGCAGCTGCGCTGCTGGTGCGCCTCCTGCTCCAGCTCGTCCACCTGCTGCAGCACCCGCTGCGCCTGCCGGATGAAACCGCTTGCCCCCTGCTCGGTGGGGGATCATGCCCGTGGAGGAGCGCTCGAAGATGCGCAACCCGTATTCCTCTTCCAGGTTCTTCAGTGCCTTGCTGACGTTGGGCTGCGCCGCGTACAGCTGCTTTGCCGCCGCCGACACCGACCCCCATTTCATGATGGCTACCAGATAACGAAGTTCCGTAATATTCATGAACCCCTCCGCGTGGTTTGCAGTCGTAACTGTATTGTAACAATTTCCCCGCGCCGCTGTCAAGCGGGGAGAATAAACTCCTCTCAGTCCGCCCCCCTTGCACCAAAGCCCCCGGGTGCTATATAATAAGGAAAAACACAAAGGAGGGGCTGTACCATGCCGGAATACCGCGTGCTGCGCATCGACGAGCAGTTGTACGGCTGCGAAGAGCTGCCCGCCGGGCAGCCGGTGCTGTGCGATGTGACCCTGACCGATGCCGCCGGGGCTGCGCATCCTGCCCCCTACCCGGACAGGGAGCTGACATGTCTTGGCATCGACGAGGGAGACACCGTTTGTCTGCTGCCGGACGGCACCCTGCACAAGCTGTAAGGAGTAATTTTATGCATAATATCTATTTCACCCGCCACGGCGAGACGGTCTGGAACGTGGAAAATAAGATCTGCGGCATGACCGACAGCCCCTCACCGCCCGCGGGCAGGAGCAGGCGCGGCAGCTGGGCGAGCCGTCCGGGACAGCGGGGCGCACATCGACGAGATCCTGTACTCTCCCCCTGTCCCGCGCCGCCGACACCGCAAAGGCCGTGGCCGAGGCCGCCGGCCTGCCCGCCCGCTGTGAGCCCCGCCTGCGGGAGCAGTGCTTTTGGCAAGTACGAGGGCACGCACGCCCCGGGACGGTGCGGAGTTCCGCATCTCCAAGACCCACTTTGCCGACCGCTATGACGGCGGCGAGAGCATGCTGCAGCTGGCCCAGCGCATCTATAACCTGCTGGACGAGCTGAAGGCTGACACCGGCAAGACCTATCCTTCTGGTGGCCCATAACGGCATCGCCCGGGTGGTGCAGTCCTATTTCTACGACATGACCAACGAGGAATACGCAGCTGCGGGCATCAAAAAACTGCCAGCTGGTGGAGTATACCTTTGAATAACCAAAAAAGCCGCCGGGGCCCGGCGGCTTTTCTTTGTTATTACTCGTCAACCATGACGGTAATGGAATTTCTGGTCTTTGTCACAAACATATAGGCCGCTCACGGCCAGAGCCGCCAGCTCGGCGGCGGTGACGGCCAGCCAGATGCCGTCGATGCCCCACAGGGCGGGCAGCAGGAGCAGCGCGGCAAGCTGGAACAGCAGGGTGCGCAGGAACAGAGATGAGCGCACTGGTCACACCGTCGCCCAGGGCCGTAAAGAAGGAGGACGCATAGACGTTGAACCCCATGATGAGGAAGCTCAGCGCATACAGCCGGAAGGCCCGGCTGGTCAGGGCCAGCAACTCCGCATCGTAGCCCACGAAAATGCGCGCTACACAGGGGATGATGAACATGGACGCCGCTGTCATGGGTCACAGCCACCACGGCGATGAGCCGCAGGCTCTTTCCGGTAGAGGTTGTGCACCTCGGTTGGCTGCGGGCACCGTAGTGGAAGCTGACGATGGGGGCACTGCCTACGGCATAGCCCACGAACACCGCCACGAACAGGAAGGCCGCGTACATGATGACGCCGTAGGCGGCCACGCCGTTCTCCCGGCCAGACGCAGCAGCTGGTAGTTGTACAGGATATTGACCAGCGACATGGAAAGATTGGTCATCAGCTCCGAGGAGCCGTTGATGCAGGCATCCCACAGCACGCGGCCGTAAAACTGCGTTCTTGCACAGGTGCAGGCGGCTGGAGTTGCTGCGGTCGATGAAGTAGAACACCGGCAGTACGCCGCCCACCAGCTGGCTGATAAAGGGTGGCAATGGCCGCGCCCTCCACGCCCCAGCCCAGCAGACCCACCATCACCACATCCAGCACCATGTTGGTGCAGCCCGCACCTACGGTGAACCAGAAGCCCAGAAGCGGCTTTTCGGCGGTGACGAAAAAGCTCTGGAACATATTCTGCAGCGCAAAGGTCGGCAGCGCCAGCATCAGGATGCGTCCGTAGCGCACCGCATAGTCCAGCAGCTCCCCCTTTGCGCCCAGCAGCACGGCAATGGCCGCAGGAACACAATGCCCAGCACGGCCAGCACACTGACCGAGATGAGCGCTGCCAGCAGAAACATGGTAAAATAGCGGTCGGCCTTTTCGGGGTCGCCCTCGCCCAGCGTGATGCCTACAATAGCGCTGCCGCCGGTGCCCAGCATAAAGCCGATGGTGCCCAGCAGCATGGGCAGCGGCATGATGAGGTTGACCGCGGCAAAGGCCGTCTTGCCCACAAAGTTGGAGACACACAGGCCGTCCACGATGCCGTAGATGGAGGTGAACAGCATGGTGCCGATGCAGGGCAGTACGAACCGCAAAAGGCGGGAATAGGTGAAATGGTCGGACAATTGGATGGTTTTCTTTGGCATAGCTCCTCCTTTTTGAACTTCACATATGCAAAAAGGCCGGATAAGAACCACCGCTCCGGTGCGTTCCCTCTTCTGCTGCGGCACTACGGTGCACACAGCCTCCGGGGAAAACACGAACGATGACATCTTATCCGGCCTTTCAATTACGTTGAAACAGCCCTCCGATGAGCGAAAAACAGTATAGCAAAGTTTATTTTTTTTTGATGTCAAGCCCTGCTTTGCATCATTCTGCCGCAAAGTGTAAAGTCAAAACCACCGGCTGAGCCGGTGGCTTGAGTAAGCCCCTAGAAGGGGCATAATACTAGCAAAGCCCCTTAAGGGGCCACGAATGGGTCTGCCAACTGCATTCCTGTCTCGTGGCTGGCCCCTCAAGGGGCCCCTTTTATTTACGCCTTGGTTCCCTTGCTACCCGTAAACGGGTCCGTGAATTCCTTAAGGCTTAACTGGTCTGCAATCTGGTCCTGTTGTAGTTGATTTTTAATGTACTCTTGGATTTTCTTTTTGTTCTTTCCTACCGTATCCACGAAGTATCCCATGGCCCAGAAATGCCGATTTCCATACTTGTACTTTAAATTCGCGTGTCTGTCGAAAATCATGAGGCTCCTCTTTCCCTTGAGATATCCCATAACGTAAGAAATACTGTACTTCGGCGAAAAACTTATCAGCATATGGATATGGTCCGGGCAGGCTTCTGCTTCAATTATTTCAATACCTTTTTGTTCGCACAACTGGCGCAGTATCTGACCTATATCCTTTTTGATTTGGCCATAAATCACCATTCTCCGATATTTCGGTGCAAACACTACATGGTATTGACATCTCCATGTCGTATGGCTTAAACTATCTACGTCTTTGTTATTTTTCATTTCAAAGATAAACCTCCCTGTTCCTAGAATGTGGTTGGCAAACCCACACTCTATTCTACGGGGAGGTTTCTCTTTGTCTAGGGCTAAAGCCGTTTTTTATTCCACCAGCAAAGCTGGTGGTTGTCGCTCGCTCAAGCTACCCAACACGAAAAAGAACCCCCTGCCGCGAATGCAGCGGGGGTCTCTTTTTGAGCAATGGGGTGACGATTCCACATCTCCTAACAATGGGCGACGGCTGCCTGTTCCGTCCTCCGTTGCTCATTTTTATTATAGCATAAAGTGTGTGCTGTTCAAGTTTCTTCATGCTCCGCTGCAAGGCGGACAAAGGGCGCAATGGCGTTCGCGTCGCCGTGGCGCACGATGGAATAGGTGATGTCGCAGTAGGGCTGGATGGCGGTGCTCTTCTCGACGGTGGAGATGAGCAGGACCTGCAGCTGCATCCGGCGGAACAGCTCCATCATGGGGCGGATGCGGTCGCTGGTCATCTTGCTGAACGGCTTCGTCCAGCAGGACCAGGCGGATGCTGTTCTCGCTCTTTTCAGTAAATTTGGAGCAGGCGAGGCGCAGATGGCCACATAGAACGGGGCCTGATTCTCGCCGCCGGAGGAGTCGCGGCTGACGCGGGAGAGATACGCCTGCTGGCCGGAGACCCTGTTCGTCACCTTGATGTCGTCGTAATCCAGATAGGTGCGGTAGTCCACATAGTCCGACAGGGTGGCGCCGGTGGTGGTGCGGCCCTCCTGCCGGGCGCGGGTGTTCTCGTCCACATCGGCCATGATCTTTTCCATCAGCTCGTCCACCTGCCGCTCATAAACCGGGTCGGCGGTGGCGGCAAGGTTGTCCAGCGAGTCGCCCTCGGTCATCTGCTGGTTGCCCTTGTCCACGATGACCTGATAGAAGGCCGCCAGCTGCGGGTCGCGGCTGGGCTCCAGCTCGAAGCGGTAGACCTCTTCGCCGTAGGTCAGCTGCTCCATGACCTTGTTCAGCTCCCGGAACTGGCGGCGGGCGTTGAAGATGTCATCCTTCATCCGGAAGAGGATGTCCTTGCGGAAAGCGGTCCTTGCAGTCGCGCTGTGCCTGCTCGAGGCGGGCGGCATACCGCTCCAGATCAATACGGACGAGACTCTCGTGCTGGGCGCGGTACTGCTCCACCCCCGCAAGGCCCAACGGATAATCGCAGACGTAGCGCTCGTTGTAGGCTTTCTGGGCCGGTTCCAGCGTGCCGGTCAGATAGACGGCCAGCGCATCGTCCAGCTTGGCCTGCGCCTTTTCCGCAGCCTGCGCGGCGGCGCGGGGAGATTTATCCGCCCGGTCAGCGCCAGCTGACGGGTGCGGGAGAGGGGCTCCACCAGCGGGTGCGCCGCAAAGAAGCTCGGCAGCATCGGCGCTCTGCTGTGCCGTTCTCCCCTGCCTTTTTGCTGCTCTGCTTCGCAGGAGGCGATCTGCTTTTGCGCACACGCGAATATCGCCGCCCGCCTGCTCCACGGCGGCGCGGGCAGTTCTCCCACGCGGCTTCGCGGGCTTCTTCCCTCGCGGTACAGCTGCTGCAAAATGGGGTTCTCGCGGCAGTCAGCCAGCTTTGCCCTGTTCCTCCACCGCCGCGCGGGCGGCGGTCCAGGGCGGCGCGGGCGTCCCACAGAGCGGCAAGCTTCTTCCAGCGTTGTGCCGCGCAGCAAAGGGTCTGGTACTGGCTGTATGCGGCTTTCAGGTTCTGCTCTGCCTGTGCGGCGGCGCGCACCTCCTCGGCAAGGGCGTTCATCTCCCAGCCCCCGGCGCGGGCGCGGCGTGCATCCAGACCGATATACCGCTGGGGCTGCGCAGACGTTCCAAGCCGGAATGGGTGGTGGCGCAAAAGGTCGCGGGTGGCGCTGTCAGGGTAGTTTTCCAACGTGTCGGGGGTGTCACAGCAGACGATGCGCCCCAGAATGGTCTGGGCATACTGTGCGGCCAGCGGGTTCTCGCTGCTCACCTGTGCGGCAAGGCTGTCCGCAGGGGGCGCCGTTATCGGCCCGGCGGTTCGCGCTGCGGATGCCCGGGTGTCCAGCAGGCTGATAGGCCCCACCCGGTCCTTCAGAGCCACAAAGGCGCTCTTGGCGGCTGCGTAGTGGGCAGGCGGCACAAGGATGTCGAACCGGCGGTCGCCGAGACAGGCTTCCACGCAGTCCTGCCAGCTCTCGTCCTCGACGCTCAGCAGTTCACAGAAAATTTTGGCGTCCGGCGTCATGCCGCGGCTCTTGAGCTCAGCATTCACGGCATCCCGCACTCCTGGTGGCAGCATCCCCGTGGGGGTAGACCCACTTGCCGCCGGACACCGCGTCCAGCTCGGCGCGTTTCTCGGTCTGCTGCCGCTGCAGGGCGGCGGTGTGCTGGCGGGCAGCAAAATAGGCTTCCTCCAGCGGCTTTTTCCTGTGCGGTCAGCCAGCCAGTCGGTGAGGCGGGCAGAGTGTCGGCGTGTCAGGTCTGCCAGCTTCTGCCCGGCGGCAAAACCGCTGCGGCGCAGCACAGCCAGCAGGTTGCCGGTCTTTTCGGCGGCTTTTTCGGCCTGTCGGCGCGGCGGGCGGCGGCATCCAATGCGGTCTTTTTGCGATGCCAGCTCCTCGCTGAGGGCGTCCAGTGCGCGTCCCTCGCCGCTGGCACCGGCTGCACTGTGGGCGGCAAGGTAGGCGCGGCGGGCTTCCGCCTCGGCGTTCTTGGCTGTCGGCGTAGCGGGTGCGCAGCGTTTCCTGCTGGCGGCGTCCGGCGTCTACCCGCTCCTGCCAGACCGTCTGTTCGCCGCCATCGGCAGCAGCGCGTGCCAGCAGGGCGGCACCCCGATTCACAAGGGCTTCGGTCTGTTTTTCGGTGGCTTCACGGCCAAAACGCACGATCTCGTCCAGCGCATCGGCGCGGGTCTGGGCTTCCGCCAGAACGGCGTGCAGGTTTTCCAGCTCCAAGCGGTCACCCTGCAAGGCTTCCAAGTCCAGCTCCGGCTGGGGCAGGATATACTGGTACAGAAACTCCCGGAAGTTCGGGATCTCGTCCATGCTGGTGCCCATCTGGAACACTTCGTTGAACTTTTTACCCAAGGGGCTGGCGGCGCGGCCAATGCCCAGGGCACGGCAGATGCTGGTCCCGCGCTTCGCTGGGGCTGCGGGTGTAGGAAAGCGGCCCCTCGGCGGGCTTGAAGTCCTCCTTGGCGCTGGGGGCACCGGTGCGCGGGTCGATGAAGGGCAGCTTTTCCAGCGTGCAGCCGTCCTCCGAGAGGTACCACGTCTGGTCGCCGGGGTGCAGCTCCTGCATGGGGCCTTCGACTCCACCCGCACCGCGATGACAAAGCTGGTGTGCTTGACGCTGTCCCAGAACTCTGCCCCGATATACGCCACGGTGTGGCCCCGGGCGGCGGTAGGCGTTCTCGCCGCGCTGCTTTGCGTGCACCGAACCCCCTGCAACGTGCGGCCGCTCTTCTTGTTGCCGAGGGCGTTGAAATTGCGGTTGGTGGTCAGGCAGTAGCGGATGGCATCGAGGATGGTGGTCTTGCCCACGGCGTTGACGCCGATCATATAGGTGAGCCGTGCGCAGTCGAAGGTGGTGTTTTCAAAGTTGTGCCAGTTGATGAGCTTCAGCCGCTTTAGTTCGATCATTCTTCACCCTCCCCCCCGGTGTCTTCCGGTCGTTCATACAAGGCCAAGCTCGCACGGTGCGGGTGCGGGCGCTCGGCGGCGGCGGCCGGCAAGGTCGGCATCCGGCAGGGCCAGCAGCACGGTGGGAAATACTTCAATGCGGCTGTCCAGCCCGGAAAGCCGCCCCACGGGCCGCGCCAGATTGTACCGGCGCAGGGTGCGCAGGAGGTTTTCAAGGGTGATCTGGTCCAGACGGCGGGGCAGATTCATCTTCTGCAGTTCCGCCTGAACCTCCTCCACCGTCACCAGCACCTGTCGGCGCTGGCGGCGAGGCTTTCCCGCTTTTGCAGGTACAAAAGCCGCAGCACCAGCAGCAGGATGCTCTCGTACTTCAGAAGCCGGGCCTGACTGCCCTCATGGCCGTTGACGAAAGCCGCCGCCTGCAGGGGTGCCGGGTACAGCAGCACCGCGTAGCCCAACGGGTTTGAACACCGCCCGCACCTCGTCCAGATGGTCCTGCACATAAAGATATTTTGCCCGCTGATCCTCTACGCAGCCCAGCACAAAACAGTGGTTCAGCAGGTAATTCGCGGTTTCTTCCAGCATGTTAATGGTTGCCATCCGTTTTCCTCCCTGCGGCGGGTGAGGACAAAGTCCTCAAAACGGAAGCCGCCGCGCTCCACCCAATTGCCGGTGAGCTGAATGTCGTAGTCCCGGTGCGGCGACTGCGAGTAGGTGTGCAGGCCGATGATGCGGGTAAAGTCGTTCGCGGTATTCCTCTACAAGGGTGGAGGCGCGTTCACCTGCCCGCGGGCGGCCAATGCCTGCCGGGCCAGCAGCGCCACGTTTTCCTCGGTAACGGCAAGGCGGGCGTAATCCAGCAGCAATTGCTGCTCTTTTTTTTGCAGCCGGTCCGGGGTCAAATCGGTTCGGCGCGCACCGGGGCCAGCGGCTCGGCGGTGCGGGGCGGCGGGCGGGTACAGCGGCTTTTTTCCCGAACACTGCCGCCGCCGGGTACAGGTGCAGCCGCGCCGCCACCGGGCCATCGTCCGGCTCGAACAGCTGCTCCGGAGTGTCGGATGTCCTCCGCGTAGCGGCGCAGCAGGGCGGTGACGCTGCCCTGGGAAGAACGGTCGCTCAGGAGCAGGAACTGCGCCCGCTGCACCGCCCGCTTGCGGTAGCGGATATGGCTCGCGTCGATCTGCTTCATCAGGTCGCTCATCTCTTCCAGCGCGTCCCGCTGCTTCTGGATCAGGGCACGGACGGCGGGGGCCGCCGCCGGGGGCGCAGCGCTCCACCCGGGCATAATCAAAGGCCAGCTGGGGCAGGTAGTTTCTCCTCGCACTCGTCCAGCCCCTCTTCGAGGTAGGCGCGGTAATTGAAGAGGTTGTCGCTGGTCTTGAAGCGGTGATAGGCCGCCGCCACCACCTTTTCTTCGTACTGGTCAAAAAGCTCCAGCACCTCCTGCGGGGTGCGGTTGCGGGTGAGGCGGTCGATGTAGTGGCCAATGGAGGCGTTCAGCGCCCGGAGAGACGGTTCAGCGCTTCGAGGTCTGCGTCCACCTCTCGCAGAACGTTTTTCTCATAGGGGCTTTTTTCCTGCCCGATGCCGCGCAGCAGCTGCCATGCTTTGTAGAGCTTCCCGGTGTAGGTAACTACGCGTGGTTCAGGATTTCCTCCAGCGCGTCCAGCAGCGGCGTGACTTCCGGCACAAAGGCAAGGGACGGCTTCACTCTCATAGCTGCCGGGCTGCTCCTCCAGCCAGCCGGTGCGCCGCAGCCGGAGCAGGAAGCCCAGCGCCAGCAGATGCGGGGGTCGCGGGTGGGCTGTTCGGCCTCGTCCCCGGCGTCGTCGGCGTCCAGCGCCAGCGGCTTTGCCAGCGCCGCAAAGTAATCCTCGGCGCGGGAGACGGCTTCGGCACGGGAAATGCTGTAATCTGCCGTGTGGCGGCACTCCTCCCAGAGCAGCAGCAGAAGTCTGCATAAAACGCCCGGTTGGGCCCCGCCAGCGGGCGGAACAGCCGTGGGCTGACCAGTTCAAACAGCTGCATGGAAACGTCCTTTCCTGTTCACATCAGAATACGTTTTTATTGTACCACAAAACGACACGGTTTGACAGAGAAACCATTCAGAATTGCCGCCGGGAGGGGCGGGGCGACTCCTTCCGTCAAACCCTTCGGGTTTGCCACCTCCCTCAGTGAGGGAGGCAACCCAGACGTCACGCCTTACGGCGTGACTGAGAGGGTTCAGGCAAAAAAAGCCCCGGGGGCGGGGTGCTCCTCGGGGCAAGTCAATTCTTCAATTTTGCGAATTAAGCTTTTACACGACACAGACTGGACAATTTCCATTGCTATTGCTGCGTAGGTTTTGCCATTGATTACTTTAGTGGCAGCGTTATGCCGTTTTTCTTTGCCCGGCAATCTACCATCTTCACCTGCGGACCCTCGAACATTGGTAGATTTCGCTTTGATGGCTGCGGTTTTTTTGCCTCGTGACAAGCGGCACCCTTTTCGGGTTCGCCCTTCGTTCCCAGCTAATCATCACCTGCCGCACCACGATTTTCCATCGCCCTCTGCTTTTCAATAGAAGCGTCTCACCGGTCAGGCAATCGTCCATGCACCGTGATTTTCGGCAACTGAGGTGACAGCCAGCGCCCGGATGGCGTCATCATTTCGTTTTTCTGCAAGCTCGCCACGAATGTCTTAATCGCTGCGATGATAGGCTCTTTTCCACCTCGGGATCAAACGTGGATGCACCAGAACCACTGCCACCACCGCAGGCGGTGAGCATTGCCAGAACCATCACGCCGGCCAGAAGGGCGGCTGCAAAACGTTTGAACATTTTCATTGTAATGTTCCTCCTGCTTTCTCAAATTCTGACGGTTTGGGCGACCCAAATCGCTTTACCCGTCTGAATTTATTTTACCCCCCCGCATGTCAACAGGCAGATCGCCCAAATTCTGCGGTTCTTTTTGGCAATTGTCCCCAAACGCAAAAAGCCCCGGGGCGGGACGAACTCCTTCCGTCAAAACCCTTCCGGGTTTGCCACCTCCCTCAGCAGTGAGGGGAACCCCCTCAGTCATCGCTTGCGCGATTGCCAGCTCCCCGAGGGGAGCTTATTTGCTCAAAACGCGTCAGATGCCTAAAAAAGCCCCCCTTTGGGGGGGGGGCGTAAAGGCAAACGGCACTTGAGAGGTTCAAACGCAAAAAAGCCCCGAAGGGCGGCCTTGCGGCCACGCTCCGGGGAGAAAGGGTGAGGAATTTTTTTACTTTTTGCCCTTGATGCGGATGGAAATACCAATGTAGCTCTGCTCGTTGTTGCGCTTTGACCACAATGCCACATTCGACCAGTTGCCGTCCTGCTTCACACTGGCATCAACTTTGGTGTCGAGGTATTGCGAGATTCTAGTCATCACATCACTCAGAAGGGTATCCTTATAGTTATACCGGGCGGTGATGGTGATGACCCTATCATTTTCCACCTTATCCGAATGGAACTGGAGTGCACCAGGTATCCCAGCAACCTTGGAACATAGCATCCAGATTCTTGCGATCTATGTTCAATAGTGTCCTTCCGCTATTGCACGAAGGCCTTCATCGTTCGTCACGGCAATATTGCCATGGTCTTGACTAATCGGCTTTTTACTTTGTTTTCCTCATCCTTGTCGGTAACCATGCCATCGCCGCCACCGCCGCAGGCCGTCAGCAGGGCCAGAGCCATCACACCCACCAGAAGCAGGGCAGCAAATTTCTTCAGCTTTTTCATTGTAAAGCGCCTCCTGTCATTTCAAGATTTTGTTGATTTGTCTCATTTCAGTGCTGTGTTTTTCGCACTACAGAACGGGTGTCGTTCTGGCCTGATTATATCCGACAGCAGTTGGTTTTGTCAATCGAGAAGATGCATAAAGTTTCCGAAACATTTTCGTTCAAAATCAATGAAACAGCGGCTTTTTGTGGCAGTATTGAGATACACTGTCCTTATTTCGCAAAGGTTCTTTACCGTGCTGGAAAATCTTCTTCCAGCCGGAAGCTCCATGCTGTTTTTTCCGGGGCACAGTCCTTCCCGGTTTGAACAGATGTTGTGTTCCGATCCATCTTGATCCATCTTTCAGAATCCTTTCAAAAAATTACGATTTTTTTTTTTACACAATTCTACCATTTTTGCATGGTAAAATAAGGTCGTAGAAAAACAAAGGATGTGGCTCAATATGCAACACTGTCCCGCCCGCGCGGCACAGCGGCTGGCGGCGGCAGTTCTGGCGCTGTGCCTTGTGCTGGCTCTGGCCGTTCCCCACGCACACGCAGCTGCCCTGCAGGAAACGCACGGCATCCGGATGCTGGACTTCAGCACCAGCCAGATCCTTTCCATCGGCAACCAGACCTCGGGCCAATGCAGCTGGTACGCCCTGCGCTACGCCCGCACCATTCTGATGGAAAGTTTCCTCCGGCAGCGGCATGTGGTCAAACGGTGCGGTCTGGTCTGCGGCGGGCTACTACGGTTATTCCGGCAGCCTGTCCGAGTGCCTGCAAAAAGCTTTACACCGAGCTTTCCGCCGGGCGTCCGGTGATCGTGCACCTGAAAAACACTGCGGTGAGCGGCGTAAAACGGCACACGAACCGCACCTCCAGCTATGAATACCACCTGACCAGTTCCGGCTGGAACGAGGTGAACTACCCCCATATCGCCACCAGCGCTGCGTATGGCCACTGGGTGCGTGGTGGGCATCCGTGCCGCCACGACCCCGATAACCTGAAGGAAAGCGACTTCTACGCGCTGGACCCGGCCCGTGTTTCGCGCCAACGGAACGCTGGCGCTGACCCGGCTGCTGGACGGCACCATCTGGACAGACAATTCCCCGCTGAAAACAGCAGGTTGATAAATTTAAAAAGAGCAAAAGCGCTGACGCACCGCGTCAGGCGCTTTTGTTTGCTATTCAGATCAATACCCTTTTACCGAGAAGCCCCGTTCCCACGGGTCGGGCGGGAGGTCCTTCTGCCGGATGTCGGTGATCTGGATATAGTCGCTTTTCTGGATCATGGCGAACAGGGTGAGAAATTTGTCCGGGTCGCCCTGCACTTCCAGCGTCACGCTGCCGTCATCCTCGTTCTGCGCCCAGCCGGTCAGGTCAAAGGTCTGCGGCGTGGCGTACCGCGCCCTGCCCGGGAGTAGCGGAAGCCCACTCCCCTGCACCTGCCCGGTGATGGTGAACATAGCGCCGCCGCACCTGGCAAACTGCCTTCCGGCAAAACGGGCGGGGTGCGGTCCTTTTGAAAGAAAATCAAACACGGCAGTGTCCCTTTACAGCTCCTGATAGGCGGTCATCATGGCGGGGATGAACTGCTTTTTGCGGCTCACCACGCCCGGCAGCGTCCAGCTGCCATCGGCGGCGGGCTGGGTGTCAAAGCCGTCGGACAGCACTTCGGCGGCGTAGCGGCCGGTGCAGATGACTACGCTCTCCTCCTTGGGCACGTCGGTCAGCAGCATATAGATATCCTTCCACGTTCTGCTTGTTGCGTGCTTCCTCGAGATACGGCTTCAGCAGCGCCGGCGGCGGTCAGGTTCTTGCGGGTCATATGGCTGCCCTGCGCCACGCCAAAGCGGATATCGCCGCACATGGAACACCTTTGAAGTCCTGCAAAAAGACCTCTTTCGGCGGTCTTGCCGTCCAGCTTTTTTCGCCGGCTTCAAACATTTCGTTGGCAAACTCGTTGATGTCCACCCCGGCAATTTTCGCCAGACGGTTTGGCGGCGTTCACGTCGATGGGGGTGCAGGTGGGGCTGCGGAATACCAGCGTATCCGACAGGATGGCGGCCAGCAGCAGACCGGCTGTCTTTTTGCGGGATGGTCACGCCGTTTTCATCGTACATCTGCGACGATGGTGGCGGTGCAGCCCACCGGCTGGTTGCGGAAGTACACCGGGCCGCTGGTCTCCAGACTGCCGATGCGGTGGTGGTCGATGATTCTCCAAGATCTCGGCCTGATCAAAACCCTCCACCGCCTGTGTGGCTTCGTTGTGGTCCACCAGAATGATGCGGCGCTTGCGCAGGTTGATGATGTTGCGGCGGCTGATCATGCCGCAGTACTTACCGTCTGCGTCCAGAATGGGGAAATACCGGTGGCGCACCTTTGCCATCACGCGGGTGACGTCTCGCCACCGGGCTGACGAGGGTGAATTTAATGATATTGTCCCGGGTCATGTAATAGGAGATGGGCGCACACTGACTGATGAGCTTTGCCGCCGCATAGGTATCGCAGGGGCGCTCATCCGATGGCTACGCCGGTCTCGGCGGGCAATATGCTGATGGTGCGGCCTACCTTTGCGCCGTTGCAGATGATGATGAGAGAAGCTTCCTTCTCGATGGCGCAGAGCTGGCTTTCGTAGCGGTTGGTCAGGATGACGATATCACCCTTTTTCCATGCTGCTTTCCAGCATTTCCGGGGTGGCGGTGCCAATGCGGATGTGACCGGTGGTGCACACTGCGTCCTCGCTGCCCACCACCATGGTAGCGCCCAGTGTTTCCAGAATATTGCGGTAGCTGGTGCGGCTCTGGCAAGCGATGCCGGTGTCGAGGTGCGTCCATGAGCGGTGGCGAGATCCAGCGCGATACGTCC